>Ga0210406_10000159_pt1 | contig 104361 bp, 97 predicted proteins | sample IncBWC30MmetaG_FD_155454 | JGI IMG/M metagenome (GOLD analysis project Ga0210406, IMG submission 155454) | Forest soil microbial communities from Barre Woods Harvard Forest LTER site, Petersham, Massachusetts, United States - Inc-BW-C-30-M | ecosystem: Environmental > Terrestrial > Soil >... | reverse complement strand
GATCGAGGCGTCACACAGTGAGCTGGCCCAAACCTTTCGGTCCGGAGGGTGCGGGCGAGACCAATCGGACTAGCCGGCTGCGTTTCTTGCTCGTTCTAAGCGCCGCTGGCGAAACCAACGGAACTGAGATAAGCATGTAGGCTCCGCGGCGTAGCGCTTTTCGGACGGGGGTTCGACTCCCCCCGCCTCCACCATTTATCTTACTGATTATAGAGCACTTATATAGAGTAAAAATCTCGCGTTCCAGATACGTTCCAGTTTGTATGCCGTTTTCGACTACCCGAGTTTCGCGCGCGCGCACGCCCTCCTCATCTACTTTGTATCCGGCGAAGAGCGGCTCATTGCCGTATTTGGAAATCGTGGGATTATCGACCACGCTCAGAAATTGCGGCAGGACGCGCCCGCCGAGCTTATCGGCAAAGGAGGCGGAACCACCTTCCAGAAAACGCCCGTAGATAGAATCCATCTCGGGGCTTCCGGAGAGGGTCTTGCGCCTTCCAGCCAGCGCGGGGGCGAATTCGCCGCTGAAAATCTCGCCCGCGGCGCGCCCTTCAAAAAGCACGGGGCCGTTGTAGCGGTCGAGGAGAGGGGCCTTGCGAAGGTTTTTAAGGCGAACGGTCATGTCCCGGATTCGCGCTGCGAGCTCATCAGGTGCCGGCAAGAACGCCATGGATCGCGCGTAGAGATCCACCGACTCATCGAGCGGCATTCCATCCACCGCCTGAGTCGAAGCGCTAGCCGAGAGCGTAACGAGAGGCTCCGCTAGCGGCTCAATAATATTCTGTCTTATCCCACGGGATAGACTTATCACAGGACGGAAATGATCGAACGGGCAAAGCTACAAGCGCAAAAGTACGTCTCATATAACCTTCTTGAAACCCTGATTTGTCATGAGTAAAGGAGATTGTCTGCCGCCTAGCGGCTCTCCAAACTTCGGAGTTGGTCTATCGCTGCGGACCTCGGCGAGAACGCAAACACTCGGCTGTATGGCGGTTAAGCCCTTCCGCTAATCTATTGAATTCGCTCCTGCGTCCAGCGGTCGCGGCCAGCCCAATACGGGCACTTGGGGCAGGATTGGCCCTCAGGGTAGTCGATACCCTCTTCGTGGGGACAGCCAATAATGCCATCTGTAACGATGACGGATTTGACCTCGTACGACTTTATGAATGTGACTAGTTCTTCTGCGACATCGTCATTCGATCGTATGTCTGAACTCTGCGAAAACCATTTTTCGAGAGGATCGGCTTCTCCGTGTTCTTCCTTGAAGATTCCAACGACGACTTTGGTCGCCAGTTCTGCGGTGGGGCCATAAAACGCGATGGTTGCGGCAGGATATCCACGAAATCCTTGTTTAACCCTTCTCCCCAACCACGGTGACGATGGCTTCCATCTGCCGCTCATGTGTGGTCGCTTCGCCTGACGAAACGCTTCGAATCGGGCAATGAGTGCAAGCCTGCCCACTCTACAAAAGTGCAAGCCCCGAAGCAATGCTTTGCTAAACGCAGGGTCAGTGAGCTAAGGGGCGGGTTCAATTCCGATTCGATCATTCACCGCTTCGCGGAGTCGCATAGCGAGTTCGGTGGTTCAAATCTGTTCGCCGGTTTTCCTCGTTCTAGAAAAGCTTTACAAAATCTGGCAGAAGCACTGAAAGTCCCGCGTTCCAGATACGTTCCAGTTAGGGGCAAAGTTGCCGTGTTCTGCGTTTTAGGCGTCTCGAAAAGTCAATAAGTTACGTGTTTTCCATATCCCTGCATATTCCGACTCCCCCGCCTCCACCAATTCAGGATCTCTGTAATCAACAAATTACAGCCATTTTGCGTGTGTTGGTTCCGTTCCAGATAGGTTCCAATTGCGTTCCAGTACTGGAGGCGGGAGGAACGGGAATCACTCCGCTTTCCAATCATCGGGCTTCCTACTGATTTCTGCGAATTCAGTTTGATCGGAGAAGTGGGCGCCCGGCATTTCGACTCCAGCCAACAGGCAATGACGGAAGTAGCTTTGTTACGTTTATCTACTATTTCTTCCTTTTTGTTTCGTTTGTAGTAGACTGCAAACGGCCGTGAAGAAGGCAGGTCGATTATGCACTGGAACCTGAAATGCCAGTTTCGAGTTCACCGGAATGGCTTGCTCGCCGTTGGCGCGGGAATCCTGTTGGCTTCCGCTGCTCCGCACTTGGCACACTCTCAGGAAATCACCTATCGTCCGGACCCCAACGCTGCCGCGCAAACGACTTTGCTGTTGAAAGATTTTGACCCCAAACCCATGGTGCACGTTCCCAGCCATCCGGTCCCCCGCGCCAAATTTCCGGTGATCGATGTCCATAACCACGTAAACGATCCCGGCGGAATTCACGGTGAGGAAATTCCGCCCGCCGAACTGATTGGCCGCATGGATCGAGTTAACGTCAGCAAAATCGTGATCCTCACCGGAATGTGGGGCGATCAACTGCAAAGTGTTCTCGACAAAATGGTGAAGCCTTATCCGGACCGCTTCCTGGTATTCACCCAGATAGACTGGAGCAAGATCAACGACCCGGATTTCAGCGTAAAAATGATCGCGCAACTCGACGACGCGGTGCGGCGGGGCGCACGCGGGTTGAAAGTCCTGAAGGATCTCGGGCTCGGCGTGCGTGACAAATCCGGAAAGCTATTCGCCGTCGATGATCCCCGCCTGGATCCGGTTTGGGAAGAATGCGGCCGCCTCGGCATTCCCGTCGCCATTCACACCACCGATCCCGAAGCATTCTTCACTCCCGTGGATAACCACAACGAGCGTTATGAAGAACTAAAACAAAATCCGACCTGGAGCTTTTACGGCAGCCAGTTCCCCAGCAAACAAACTCTGCTGGACGAACGCAACCATGTCTTTGAAAAACATCCCCGCACTACTTTTATCGCACTTCACGTCGCCAACTGGCCGGAGAATCTCGATGCGGTCTCAACGTGGCTCGATAAATATCCCAACATGTACGTGGAATTTGGCGCTCGCCAGGCAGAATTGGGCCGCCAACCACGCCGCGCCCGGAAGTTTTTTTTCGACTACCAGGATCGAATCCTCTTCGGCACCGACTCCGAGCCCGAGGAAGAGATGTACGCCAACTATTTCCGGTGGCTCGAAACCGCCGACGAATATTTCCCTTATTGGGGCTACCCCGGTCAGGGCCGGTGGGAAATCTACGGGATGGAATTGCCCGACCCGCTTCTCGAAAAGGTTTATCACCAGAATGCGGAAAGGATATTTTCGCAATTCAAAGGACTGAACTGACGTGAACACTCCACCTAGAACCCGTCCGGCGATTCTCGCCATTCTGCTGCTGACGTCCGCGTTTGGCTCTGGCTGCCAAAAGAAGGAAGCGCCGGCGCCCCCTGTTCCCATCGCAAAATCGCTGATTGAGGCGAAAACCACGCTCGAAGGCGTGAGTGTCCGGACCCCATCCACGGATTTCCTGTTGACGCCAGAGGCGAAACTGACCGCGTCACTTCGGACTCAGAATGCTTCCCTATCACTCGACGCGGGATCCCTCGACGCGGCACAGACCGTAACCACCGACAAGAAAGAGTACTCCGGCGTTTTGCTGGATACGGCGCATGCGGTAATCCGCGAAGTCGCGGGAAAACTGGGGAAACTGGGAAAATATATCGAAGTGAGCGGCAAGATTCCGGGAACGGACCTCGAAGAGACTCTCGCTCTCGAGGTGTATGACGATTTCCCTGACCTTGCCCTGCTCTCGCTGAGCCTCCGCAATGCAGGCCAGAGCGATGTCGCTCTCAAATCCGTCACCCTCCAGCGCCACCGCTTCGACGCTTCGCTCGCCGCTCCCGGTGTCTCCCCGCACAACCTTTGGACCTTTCAAGGTTCCAGCTTGAAGTGGGGCAAGGATGAAATCTTCTCCATGCCCGCCAAGTTCTCTCAGGAAAATCCTTTCGGCGCGCCGGTGGAAACGAAAGATGATCTTGGCCGCGTCGGCGGCGGCATTCCTGTTGTCGCGTTCTGGACGAGAAATGTTGGCGAGGCAATCGGCCACCTCGAAACGCTGCCCCTGGCTCTCTCCATTCCGGTGAAAACGATACCCGACGGCCGCGTCCAAGCGGAAGTTTCTATCCCTGCGAACTCCACGCTCAAGCCCGGCGAAGTTTTCTCCACGCCGCGCACTTTTCTTGCTGTCTATTCCGGGGACTTCTATGAACCGTTGAATCTGTGGTCCAACGCAGTGGAAAGGGAAGGCCTCGCGAAGCCTGTAAATAACGACGAAAACTACGCCGTCAGTTGGTGCGGTTGGGGCTATGAATTCGCGGTGACTCCGAAACAGATGCTGGACACCATCCCCAAACTGAAAGAGTTCGGTGTCCACTGGGCTACGCTCGATGACGGTTGGTTCAATAATTATGGTGATTGGCAGCCGCGCCAGCCGGTTTTCGCCGGCAACGCGGTGCAGGACATGGTGAAGGAGTTCCACGCGCAGGGTATGAAAGTGCAGCTTTGGTGGCTACCGCTCGGTGTGGAGGATGGGCACCACGGTTACGGCGGCCGAAAATATGTGGTCTCGGAAGTGGTCAAGCAGCACCCGGACTGGCTGATTCTTGATCGCGAGGGAAAACCCGCCCACATGGCCCGTAACCTGGCGACCTTGTGCCCCGCTTTGCCCGAAGTGCAGAACTACTACAAACAACTTACCGAGCGATTCATTCGCGACTGGGGCTTCGACGGGCACAAGCTGGACAATATTTACACCACGCCCCAGTGCTACAACCCGAAGCACCACCACAAATCGCCCAATGATTCGATCTACGCAATGGGCGAAGTGTACAAGACGATTTTCGAGACCACGCGCGCGCTCAAACCCGACAGCGTTACCCAATCCTGTCCCTGCGGAACGCCACCCAGCCTTGCGTGGTTGCGTTATATGGATCAGGCCGTTACGGCGGATCCCGTCGGCTCTATCCAGGTCCGCCGCCGCGTGAAAATGTACAAAGCGCTACTCGGTTCTCACGCCGCGGTTTACGGTGACCATGTGGAATTGACGCGTATCGCCAAGGCCAACAGCAACGACGAGCAGGACGTTGGCGAGGATTTTGCTTCCACTGTCGGTACTGGCGGTGTCGTGGGAACGAAATTCACGTGGCCGGATTACGGCCCAAAATTCAAGAATGTCTATCTCGACAAAAACAAGGAAGCCCACTGGAAGCAGTGGATCAATCTCTACAACCAGAAAATGCTCTCCAAGGGCAATTTCTTGAACCTGTACGTCTACGGCTACGACGTTCCGGAAGCCTATGCCATCGAAAAAGATGGGAAAATGTATTACGCGTTCTACGCCGCTGCGGAACCAAGAGAGGTTCGCAACCAGCGGACAGCGCAACCTGCCTTTAACGGAGAGATCGAATTGCGCGGCCTTGCCTCCAGAAACTACCGCATCACGGACTACGTAAACGGAAAGGACTTCGGCACAGTCACTGGCCCAACAGCGAAACTGAAAGTAAGCTTTGGCGACAATCTGCTTCTCGAGGCTTCGCCCGCGCCTTAGCGGCCTGCCGCGCTACTTTCGAGCCTTGTTCGCAGGATCCAATCGCGAGGAACCCACGGCCCCGGCGTGTTTGCCCAAAAATTCCTGTCGGTGCCTCGCATCTTGAAAAGCCTCGGTTCCCCCCGCGCGCGTGACCGAAAGCGCCCCCACAATATTCGCGAATTTCAGGCAATCCTCGATCTTTCCTCCGCGAATAAACTGGTGAACGAAACCGGCATCGAAGCTGTCTCCCGCGCCGACCACGTCCGTCGTGTTCACCATCGGCGGATACGCCGAGTATTTTTCCTTGCCGACCCTCGCCACCGCGCCTTGCGCGCCCCGCTTGATCACCAGCATGGGCACCTTCTGCGCAAGAATTTCCGTTGCCCGCGCCAGGTCTTCTACTTGCGCAAGTTTGCAGGCTTCCCTTTCGTTCGGCAGCAAAATGTCCACGTACTTCAGCAAGAACTGAATGTCCACCGGCCAGCGGTCCTCCGGGTCATCATTCGTGTCCAGTGAAGTGCTCAGCCCCGCCTCTTTGGCTTTCCGGAAAATGTCGACCAGTTTCGGGCGCAGCGCTTTCTGCAGGAAATAAGAAGAAACGTGAAGGTGCCGCGCATCGAAAATATGACGCAAGTCCAGGTCCTTCTCGCTCAATTCGTACATCGTGCCGGGGTAAGTCAGGATGTAACGCTGCTGCCTTTGTGGCAGAATAACCGTCAGCCCGGTCGTCTTGCCCGCCATCCGTCGCACCCGGCTCAAATCGGCTCCGCTCGCTCCCAGTCGCTGAATGCAGATTTCGCCGAAGGGATCGCTCCCGATACACGAATTGAACCCCACCTTGGTCCCCAGCAACGCAAGATTGTGCGCAAAAATCGCCGAAGAACTGCCCAGCGTGATCCTCAAATCTTTCGCAAGATGCTCATGCTCGAGTACCAACTCCTGCGGAAGGCCGTACAAGATCAAGTCGAGATTCAGCTCTCCGATGACGCTCACGTCGAAAGACGCCAAGGTTCCTCTTCCCTTCCTCTTAATCCAGGATCACAACCCGCGACAAGTTTTTCGGATTATCCGTGTCCAGACCCTTTTGTGCTCCGGTAAAAAATCCCAAAAGCTGTCCGACAACAATGTAGGGCGCAAGGAGAGCAAGTTCGTTTCCCGCGAATCCAGTTTCAATGACCAGACCGCAGACGCTCCTCACCGCGTCGTTCGCCCGGTCGCACACGGCGATCGTCACTCCACCCAACTCTTTCATTTCCGAAAGAACTTCCGTTTCGACTTCGCGCCCCGTCCGGCTCAGGAAAAACATCAGGCACGTTTCCGGACTTACAATGGCTTTCGGCCCGTGCCGGAATTCTAAAGCGTGGAAAAACTGGCTGTACGAGCATGACATTTCCATTACTTTCAGTGAAGCCTCTCTCGCAATTCCATGAAACGGCCCTTGCCCGAGAAAAACGTAGTCGCCGAAGGAATGTTTCTCGACAAACGCTTCTATGGTTTCCGCCAGAGACGCGATTCGCAGCGCAAAATGCTCTGCCATTCGCTGGAGTTCATCAACAAATTGCTTGTTTCCTGCCCAACGAGCCGCCAGCCACTGCAAGCTCAGCAGCATGCTCGTAAACGACCGGGTCATGACCATGCTTCTTTCGTCCGCGCTTCGCAGTGCGATCGTCGAATCGCAAACTCGTTCCAGTTCACTGTCCCCGGCGCAGGTGAATCCAATGGTCGGTACATTCAGCTCTTGGGACAGTACCTTTGCCGCCCGCACCGTCTCTGAAGTCTTTCCCGAACGTGAAATCAGCACTGCCTGAATTTCTGCGCCTTTTCTCTCGATCTGCTGGGGGAAAAGCAAAACCTCCGATGCCGGCAGCGCGCGCGCCCGCTGCCCGGTCAGCAGAGTCCACGAAAACGCAGCGGATTCGGCGAGATAAAAACTCGATCCGCACCCCACAAATATCCATTCCTTCCGTTCGCCGTTCGAGGTCAGAATCTTTTCCACGTTCGCATTCCGGCTCAGTTCCAGCAGAACCGTCTGCCAGACATGTCCCTGCGAAAGAATCTCATTCCACGTTTCCGATTGCCGTCTATCCGTCTTGCTCGTCGCCATTCGTGTCAGTCCTTTAGGCTTCCGTGCATCATCCGCAAACTACACAACTTTTACTTCCACTTCCGCCTTTCGCAGGGCTTTCAGGTCGTGCCTGGAAATCCTTTTATCCGTAATCGTTTCGTGCACCGCGGATGTCGGCAGAATCAGCGACAAACTCCGGCGTCCGAATTTGCTAGCGTCGCACACTACCACTGTCCGCCGCGCCGATTCCGCCATCACCCGGTTCACCCGCGCTTCTAGCAGATTCGGGGTCGTAAGCCCAAAGCGCACGTCAAACCCATCCACTCCCAGGAACAGGAGGTCTGCGCTCAGCTTCCGCAGCGATTCTTCCGCCAGTGGTCCGACCAGCGAGAACGAGTTCTTCCGCAATATTCCGCCGGTAAGGATCACTTCCACCGGCGTATCCGCCAGTTCCGCAGCAATATTCGTCGCATTTGTGATGATGGTCAGGCTCTTGAATTGCCTGCACGCCCGCGCGATCGCCGTCGTTGTCGTACCGGAATCGAGGATGATCACCTGTCCCTGCCGGATCATTTGGGCCGCTGCTTCGGCGATACGCAGCTTCTCCTTCCGGTGCATCCCTTCCTTTTCCTGAAGCGAGCGATCTTTCAACGCGCCCGTTTTCATCGGCAGCGCGCCCCCATGCGTCCGTTCGAGCTCCCCCTGATGATGCAGGACCTCAAGATCCTTTCTGATCGTGATCAGCGAAGTTCGGAAGTGTTCAGCCAGGTCGCTCACCAGCACACGTCCGTCCGTCTGCAGCAACTCCAGAATTTCGCGACGCCGTTCTTCGCTCAACATGTCCCGCGGCACCTAGGCTTTCTCTGAATACTGTAAAGTCGCAACGCGAACCTCTTGTTTCAACCGCGCAATATCCGCCGCTCGGGCGCGGCCCGGCCCTTCGGCAAGGCAATTCGCGGCTCCGCAAGCGGCCGCCAATCGCAAGACTTCGTTCGATTCGAATCCCTGCTTTTCTGCGAACGCGAATCCCGCCAGCGTCGCATCCCCGCTTCCCACGGTCGACCGCCCGGCAATTTCGGGCACTCTCGCAAAAAGCGTTTTCTCCTCTTCCGCCCGCTGCCAGAGCAACCCACGTGAACCCAGACTGATAGCTCCGGCTCTTGCGCCTTCGTGGAGTATCCTCCGCAGCACAGTTCCCGCCGAACCTGGGCCGTCGATCACGCTTCCGCTCAACCGCTCGGCCTCCTCCTGATTGGGCTTCACGAAATCCGGTCGAGCCTTCAGCGCCAGCTTCATCGGCTCGCCGCTGGTGTCCACAAATACCCGGCAGCCAGACTCATGGCCGATTTCAACCAGCGTTGCGTAATAATCCTGCGGCACGCCAGGCGGCAAGCTTCCGGAAAGAATCACCGTTGTATTTCTCCTCGATTTCGGCAGAGCTGCCCTATACACATTCTCCAGCGACTGCAGTTCCTTCACCGAGACTGTTTCGCCTGGCTCCAGAAGCTCCGTCACCGCGCCTTCGTCCTCCAGAATCTCCAGGTTTACACGCGTTGCGCTATTGGTCGCCACAGCTTCAACGCGAATCGAAAGCGCCTTCAATCCCTCCACGAGCTCACTTCCGGTCACGCCCCCTGCGAATCCGATCCACAGGGGATCCGCTCCGAGCGTTCGCAGCACCATCGCTACGTGTGCGGCTTTGCCGCCCGGCGCTTGCATCACTCCCGTCGCCCGGTTCACCTGGCCACGGTGAAATTGAACCACCCGCACCCGTTTGTCCATGGCCGGATTCAGGCTAACGCATACGAACAATCGTCATCCTCGATTCACTGGCGAAGCATCAGAAATGGCGAACCAGGGAGTCGCGGCCGCCAAACGCTGATTCACATTCTCGATATTGCGAGTTCCTTCGCTGCCCAGCCAGTCTTCCAGCGCAGCCTGTCCCTTTTCCACAAAAACTTGCACGCCCTCTTTCCATGTCGCCCGGCCGCACAATACTCCCGAAAATTTCACTCCCGCTTCCGCGGCCAGTTCCAGTGCGTGCAAGAACGCCTCGTTGCTCACCCCTTCCGACAAATAGATGAACGGAATCTCGGCACATTGAGCGGCGCTCTGGAAGTATCGTTTCGTCTCTTCCCGGCTGTAAACAATTTCACCGCTCGCCGAAGGCGATCCCTCCAGGTACTTCAAATTCACAGGCACGCCCACTTTCAGTACATCAACCTTGTATTCCAGTTTAGAAAATTCGGCGATGCCCTTGGTTACAACTTCCGGTTTCACGCGCGCGAAATCGATTCCCTTGTCTTCCATCCCTTCGGCGTAGCTGACGATCTCCAGAAAAAAAGGTAGATCCGCCGCGGCGCACTCCGCTCCGACACGCTCCACGAAAGCGTGCTTACGATCATTCACGTCGGCCGAACTGAAACTCGAGTAGTAAAGCAGCACCTTCACCGCGTCTGCGCCGGCCTCGGCCAGCCGCTCGACCGACCAATGATCTAACAGTCCCGGCAGCCGCCCCGGCACTTTCTGGTCATAACCGGTTTTTTCGTACGCGAGCAGCAGCCCCGCCGATATCGCTCGCTCCCGCGCAGCTGCCAAGCCATACTCTGGATCCAGCAGAATGGCGCTGGCATGCGGCGTTAGAGTCCGGCTTACCGCTTCCTTGAATTGCATCAGCTTCTCAGCCGGCACAGTTTCCGGCTCTGCTCCCAGGAAACCCGCAAACAATCTCCGTAACGCGCTCCGCTGATCAATCGCGACCGCCGCGATGACTCCCCGCGAACCGGAGACTGCCTCAAGCCCCTTTCGCTTTCCGTTGCTGATTTTCCGATTCAAAGAGGCCTCTGGAAGCTTCCATCAAGTGCTTCTAGTCCGAATTCATTAGAAATAAAATTTCAGCGCGAATTGAATTCGGCGTGGCGGGCGCGTGAATCCCGTGAAGCCATATGCAGCTGATCCCAGCTCCGTCCCGGTATTCTCGGCGACCGTATCCGGATTGGTGAATTCCGGGTTGGCGTGGTTCCAGGCATTGAAAAACTCCGCGCGGAACTCGATCCGTTTCTCTTCGCGAATCGGAAACGTCTTGAAGATAGAGATGTCCCAGTTCTGAAAGCCCGGCCCTTCAATAATATTCCGCCCCGCATCGCCAAAGGACCCCACCACAGAATTCGACACAAAGGCGCAGGTATTGAAGGCCGTCCCCGGCACGCACGGCTTGTTGTTGGGATTGCCTACGCGATTCGGTCTCGTGCAGTTCCCCACCGTGCCGCCGCAATCAGATGTGGAAAGGTTTTCCGAGATATCCGTCGCCGAGTACCAGTTTCCCGTCGATGCGGTCACGATCCCCGCCACTTGCCAGCCGCCAACCACCTGATTCAAGGCTCCGGATGCATTTGTCCAGAATGCCTTGCCCTTTCCAAAGGGCAGCTCATAAATCGAGCTGAACACAAAGCGGTGCCGCACATCAAAATCCGCATTGCCGTATTCCAGACGCGGGTTGGTCTGCAGACGAAAATCACCCTGGTTGGCAGAGCCGAGACTGGCACTCGACGCAAAATCGAGCGCGTGGCTGTACGTATACGAAGCCTGGAACTGCAGTCCGTGCGAGAATTCCTTCTCCAGCCGCGCCTGCAACGAGTGATAGTTCGAAATTCCGTCCGAGCGAAAGGCAGCGATGGAGGTGTCGAAAACGGGATCGCAGTTAAATGGATCAGAGGGATCGGTGCACACATGGGCCGGCCGGCGCGGTGCCGTGGGGCAGTTAATCGGTGTGATTCCTGCGGCCGGATCGTTGCAGAGCGTCGAAAACTGCGGATCCGTGGCCGGAACCGCCTGATTTCCGTTATAGAAGGTAAAGAGTTTTAGGCCGCGGGAACCCGCGTAAGCGATTTCCAACACCGTATCCGCCGGCAACTTATACTGAAACCCAAGATGCCATTGCTGGTTGTAAGGCGTGCGGATCTTAGGGTCAATCGAATATAGAATCGGCGTATTCGGATCGACTAGCGCGTTCGCAGGGAAACCGTTGGACAGCACATTCAATCCGGGAATGGAGCAATCCACCACCGCGGGGTTGGCGATTCCCTGTGAGCAAGGCATGGTGAACGATTGCGTCACGAAAAACGGTGGATTAAAGCCCGGGCTTGGATTCGAAAACGGGCCGTTCTCCTGCCCGCCGTAAAAAATTCCGTAGCCGCCGCGCAGGACCAGTTTGTCAGAAAGTTTGTACGCAAATCCGACGCGCGGCGCGAAGTTGTTCAGATCAACGGGGACCAGGCCCCGGCTGCCCGTGGCACTTATCGGAATAAGCGCGGCCAGCGTAGGCGTCAGTGTGGCATTGACGCCCTTCGGTACGATAAGCGAGCCGGTTGCAAAATCAAACGTGGCCTGCTCGTCATGATGTTCCTTGATCGTGCTGAACACTTCGTAACGCAAGCCAAGATTCAGCGTCAAACGGTTGGAAGCTTTCCAATCGTCCTGCGCGTAGCCTGCGTAAATCTGTCTGCGGTAGTCAATATTGTGCAGGTTGACGATCGAGCCTCCATCCGGAATCCCCAGCAGAAAGGTCGCGAACCCGTTCCCTCCAGGAGCGCCAGAATTGTTATCGTTCGCGGCCGTGAATTCAATCGGCGCCGCGGGATTGGAGGTAAATTCGGTTCCAAAATTCAGCGCGCCGCGCGATGCCGACGGCTGGAAGATCGTAAACTGCTCCAGCCGTATCTCCGTTCCGAACTTGAACGCGTGCCGTCCCACAATTTTCGTCAGGTTATCTGTAAACACCCAGCTGTTCTGCTTCTCAATCGAGGGCAGAAAGCCGGAGCTTCCGATACCGATCGAGGAGCCGTCGCTGAAGGTAATGTTCGGGAGCCCGCCATTGTTCGGCCCGAAAGGCACTCCCGGAAATCCCAGTTGCCCCGAAACATCGACATTGGAATTGACTTGAAAACGGTGGGAATTGATGCGGTTGTACCCCAGGCGAAACTCGTTCACCAGGTTTGCGTTGAATGTGTGGGTTTCGCTGATCGCCACGCTGCGATAGGAATTCTCTTCGTCCCCGCTGAAGAAATCGCCGCCATCCAGCGCGTTCCCGAAAGGCGGGGGAATCGTCCGCGGCTGGTCTTCGTAGCTGAATCGCACGAAAAAATAGTCCTTATCCGAGAATTGATGATCGACGCGCACGTCGAAATTATTTCGCGTCGTCTGTTGCACCGGAAGCGCGAGGTAATTGAAGTTCGGATTGTTGGTGTTCGGCGCCGGATACAGAGCCGCCAGCTTCGCCGCCAGGCTGTCGACAGATGTCCCGCCCGCGGTGTTGAACAGGTTCGTCGGATTGCCGCTGCCATCCACACCGATGGGCACGCCGCAAAATCCGTTCGGATTGAGATTCGATGCTTGCGTCAACCGCGCATTGAAGAGTTCTCCGACGAAGGTGGGGTTGCCGTTGCAGTCCAGCGCCGCCTGAGCTGTCGCATTGCCGTTGGCATCGGAAGCGAACACCGGAGTCGTGGTAAGCAAGGACGAAAAATTCCCGCTGGTCATGTCCTGGGAAGGAATTGTGCCATTTAGAATCAGCCCCTCCCGGGTCCGCAGCCCCTCGTAATCCACAAAGAAAAAAGTCTTGCTCTTGATGATCGGGCCACCGAGGGTCACACCGAACTGGTTCTGCTTATACGGTTCCCGGCCGAAGCCCTCCTGCTTCAGCGTGGAGTTGGCCGCGTCAAAATACTCGTTGCGCAGGAATTCGTAGGCGTCGCCATGGAAGTTGTTCGTTCCGGACTTGATCACCGCATTCAAAATGGCCCCATTCCCGCGCCCGAACTCCGCGCTGTAGGAGTTCGTCTGCACCTTAAACTCCGCGATCGCGTCCACCGAAGGCTGAATCACAAATGCCGATTCATTCAGCACATCGCCAAGGTTTGCATTGTTGTCCACTCCATCCAGAAGAAAATTGTTCTGCAAAGAGCGCGCGCCATTCGCGCTGAAGCCATAGCTTGCGGACACCCGCGAACCCGGTTCGCTCGGCGCTACCCCCGCTCCCAGTTGCGCCAGTTGCGCATAATTCCGCCCATTGAGTGGAAGCGTTGAAATGCGCCGGCTGTCAACTACTTGCCCAAGGTCGGAAGTCTCTGTCTCCAGCCGCACGGCTGATGCATTCACTGTCACTTTTTCGCTTGCCACGCCGACCTGTAACGTCAAATCCAGCGCAACTCGATCCTGCACTTTCAGTTCGATGGGCCCCGCCACGGCGGTCTTGAACCCCTGCTTTTCCACTCTCACCGTGTAACGCCCGATGCGCAGCGGGCTGGCCACGAACTCGCCCGCATCATTGCTCGTCGTCACCAGCGACGAACCGCGGTCCACCTCATAGAGCGTCACTTGCGCTCCCGGCACGGTCGCCCCACTCGGGTCGCGCACCGTCCCCACGATCGTTCCCGTGTCTTTCTGGGCGTACACTCCGCCGGCCAATAACGGGCTAAGCAAAGCGATTGCGGCACAGCGCGAAACGTATTTCCGTAAAATGGATCTCATAGCCACCCCCGGCCACCGATCTGTTCGGAACCTGCGCTTCCATTCGTTCGCAGACTTACGACTACTTTCGTTTTATTTCTTTTACTTTCTTTTGCTGTTTCCTGTCAAGCCTCTTTTGCCACCATTTCTGGACCGGACCCTTGCCAGCGTCGGAAGCTGCTCTGGGATCGCGCGCTGGAGTTGAGCGGCTATCACGAAAAGCGCAGAGCCCAGATGTGGTTCGATGAGGAACGTCGGCGGATTGTGCCCGGATGACGTTAGCGCTTTATCGGAGGCGCGCTTTCAGAAAAAAATACACGGGAGCACGGTGCTCGGGCGCGCGTTCGATAGATTAATTCGTTTCCTTGCAGCCTTCCGCGTGGCGAATGGCTTGTCCCCGCCAACGTCGATGTCCGCCCAGCAGCAATTCAGGATTGTTATCTCGGGGAGCTGGTGTTCTTTGTTGGAAACAAGGCTTCTCTCACGAGGAACAACAGTGAAATCGACGTCATATCCGAAGCGACTATCAACCTGGATACGAGGCCACTCTTTTTGCACTTGTCTTTTGCTCCGATAGAATCGTTGCTTAACATCACCCGTCTTTACGCAGACGCACTTCGACATCTAATGAATTGCTTTCGATCGTGCTCTGAAAAATCAGATCAAAGAATTGCGACGGAAACTCGTAGTACGGATAGTGCTTCTTTGTGTGGTCCATCGATAGGTTCACCTCGCCGTTTGTGGTGCCACAAGCGGTCCGGATTGACCGGCGAGGCCGCTGACGCGATGGAAGGAACTCCACCAACCTAGGTTCTGAGTGACGACCCCGAAAACTTAGTGTGATTTGCCGGTGGGAGCGCGACAGATGTCGTGCGTGAGGATTTGCGTGTGGCGCATTTTCATTACGCTTGATTATTCCAAGTCCGCCCGCCTCCACGGTTATAACAGTACTTTTCACTGTCTGAGTTCCAGACGCGAAAAAAGCTGTGCTCGTTGGAGGTGGACGGCGTCTGTCGTTTATAGATGACTTATTTATCAGTAATATATTTTATTGGAATGTGGTTCTGATCATTTCATTCAGATTGGCCGCACCAAGCCTTCTTTTGTCGCGCGCGTGTTGCGCACCAGCAGCAGCACCAGGATCATTCCCACGAACGGAACCAAGCCGGCGACCACGATAATCTTGTCGAAGGAGTGTCCCGGCAGCGCGTGCGTCGCATCCGAAAAATATCCAATTAACTCAAATGCGATGATCGTCCCGATCCCCGCGCCGGTTCCGCTAAAACCACTCACGGAAGCTACCGCGCCGCCGGTGAACAGGTCCGAAGGCAACACGTTGGCGATCGTCGAGAACGCCGCGTAACAAAATGTCGCCAGTCCAAACAGCGCCGTAATCGCGACCAGGTTCATCGTGAAAATAGTGGGAATCAGCAAAGTCACTCCGAATCCTCCGAACACCACTAGCGCTTTGCGGGCCGCTCCGAGCGACCATCCGCGCTTGATCAAGAATCCCGAAGCCGCTCCGCCAAAAAAGTTGCCCAGATCGGCGGCGATGAACGGAACCCACACAGCAATCAGTCCGCTCTTCAGCGAAATGCCCTTCGCCAACAGATACAGCGGGAACCAGTCGGTGATGAAGAACCACACCGGGTCGGTCAGAGCCTTGGACACAATCGCGCCCCAGGTTTGCGGCAACTTCAACAAAGCGCCCCAGCTCACCCGGCGGTCAGCGACGCTTCCCGGAGACTCTGTCTCCGCAAGAATCATCGTGCGTTCCGCTTCGGTGATGCGCGGATGCTCTCGCGGCAGGTAGTACATTCGACGCCAGACAAACAGCCACAAGAACCCGAGCAGCCCCGGTATCACAAATGCCGGCCGCCATCCCCAGCGAAAATAAATCGGCAAAATAAGGAAAGGCGCGATCGCTCCGCCAATCGACGAGCCGCTGTCGAACAGCGCACTCGCCAAAGCACGCTCGTGTCTGGGAAACCACTCGGACACCGCCTTGGTAGCGCCGGGCCAGTTGGCAGATTCTCCCGCTCCCAGCAGAAATCGAAACCCGGCAAAACTGCGAAAGCCGGTGGCCAGCGATGTCGCTATCGAAACGAACGAGTACCATAAAACAGAAATGCTCAGTCCTCGTCGTGTTCCCACCCGGTCAATGCATCTTCCACACGCGGTCTGCCCCAGCGCGTACGCGATGCGAAAACTGATCAGCAGATTCGCATAGTCGGTATGCGTCCAGTGATAGTCCTGCGTGAGGAAGGGCGCGAGCAGCGCCAGCGTCTGCCGGTCAATGTAGTTGATCACAGTGGACGCGAACAGCAGTCCGCCGATCCACCATCGCAAATTGGGAATCGCGCGCGGTCTTGGCTGCAATGCTTGGCCAGGTGCCGGCATTTATTTGCGAGCTGTCATTTTACGACCTGTTATTTTACGAAGTTTTCGTTTCAAAAAGATTCTCATTGCTAAACAGGCCCTTACGAAACAGATCGGCTCGACGCTTTCAACAAAGCCGCGGAATCTTTGTCCAGGTATAAAGTCGCATTCGGATGATTCCGCAAAGCCGACGCGGGCGCCAACGTGCTGATTTCTTCCTCCAAGCAGGCTTGCACCGCCCGGGCTTTGCGCGCCTCCGGCACCACGGCGATGATTTCCTTCGCGCGCAGGATTTGCCGGATCGACATCGAGATGGCTCGCACGGGAACGTCGTCCAGTTGAGAGAACCACCCCTCGTTTACCTGCTGCCGCCGGCAAGCTTCGTCGAGTTGCACTACCAGGTATGGTTCCTCGCTCGCGAAATCCGCCGGAGGATCGTTAAACGCGAGGTGCCCGTTTTCTCCGATTCCCACAAAAGCCAGATCAACAGGGCGGGAAATCAATTCACGGCCAACTCTCTTGGCGATCTCCTGCGGGTCGCCCTCGCCATCCAGAAGGTGGTACTGAATGATTCCGGTTTTGTAACAGATTCTGGTCTTGAGAATGATCCGTTCCAGAATGTATTTCCGGAAACTGGCTGGATGCGTGGCCGGCAAACCAACGTATTCGTCCAAGTGAAAAAGCTCAACCCGGTTCCAATCAATGTCCGCTATGCTAGTCAGCGAATCCAGAAATTCAAACTGCGATGCGCCGGTAGCGGCGACGATTCGCGCAGCGCCATTCGCGCGAATCGCATCTCGCAAAGATTTCGCGGCGTGCTCCGCCGCTGCTAGGCCCAGCGCCTTCTTGTCATCAAGAACCTTGATTTGCAAGTGTGGCGTCCTTCCCGCGGCTAGCTGCCCGCTTGCAGTTCAACACGCTTTCCCGAACTGCACGCTGCGTAAATAGCTTCTACCAGTGCAACGCTTCGCCGCGCTTCACCGCCCGAGCAGCGTGGCACGCCGTTCGTCTCGATCGCTCGCACAAAATCTTCCAGCGCCGCTTGGTGCCCCCGCACGTCGCTGACCGTCGCTGAAGATGCGCTTGCGTTTTGATCGTTTCCGGTGCTGCGAAAGTCTTCTGGCACCTTGCGCAAATCAGCGGCCAGCAACCGGTCATGCTCGATGATTACCGTACCCTCGGAACCGGTCAGCTCCATTCTTCTCGGATAGCCGGGGAAAACCGACGTCGTGGCCTGCAAAGTCCCGATCGCGCCATTCTTGAACTCCAGCAACGCAACCAGGGTGTCTTCCGCTTCAATTTTGTGCAGCGCGGTTTTCTTCATGGCCTGAACAGCTGATACTTCGCCGCACAGCCACAGCAAGAGATCAACGGTGTGAACGGCTTGATTGATCAGCGCGCCGCCGCCGTCCAGCCGCAGCGTCCCTCTCCAGCGCGAATCACCGTAGTAATTCGCCGGCCGGAACCATTTCACGCGTGCATCTGCCAGAATTAATTTCCCCAGCACGCCCGAGTCCGCCCACTCTTTTACGCGGATCAGATCCGTCTTGAAACGGTCTTGAAAAAAAACACCCAGCTTGACGCCCGCATCCTCCGCCGCGGCGATCAGCGCATCCGCCCGTGAGCTGCTGATGTCCAACGGCTTTTCCGTCAGCACGTGCAATCCGTGCCGCGCAGCCGCAATCCCCTGCTCTGCGTGCAAACCGGACGGACTGCCAATAGCGACAAAATCCATCGGACGATGCGCCAAGAATTTTTCAAAATCGAAATACGGCGAGGCGCCGTACGGCGCACTCATCCGCGCCACTCTCTCGCCATTCGTTCCGTACACCGCAACAATTTCCAGGCCCGTAATTTCCCCAGCCGCACGTGCGTGTGTTTCCGAAATGTTCCCGCCACCGATGAGTCCAACACGCATCGTCACGTAGTTTTTCCCGCCGCAAGCATACGATGGCCTAGCTTACACGGCAACGCGAGACGTCACACACTCAGCTGGCCCGAACCTTTCAGTCCCTAGGGTTGTGAGACGAATCGGACTAGCCGGCTGAGTTTCTTGCTCGTTCTAAGCGTGGCTGGCGGAACCAACGGAACTGAAATAAGCATTTGCGGAAACGAAGTCGAGGGGCACCAGCTTTGTACCGAGCCAGAAGAGGGATCCGCCTCCTCCTAATTCCACGCAGAAGATCGCGCTTTGCGCCCCCTTTCAGTTTGGCGCGAATTCCATGTCTTGTGAACATGACTTGTCAACGCCGCTCTCGCCGCTGAACTCGCCGCCGTCGACGATTCACAAACACCCCACTGATCACATAAAGCTGTCCCGGAGCGACGTCGAAACTATCCGCAATTCCCCCGACCCGCGTGACAAACGCCAGACCGTTTGTTCCCCCAGCGCACGAACGCCGCAGGCAATCGAATCGGTCACAGCAAGAGTCTTTTTGATCGAACGATTCGATCGTGAAACTCGAACTTCCCGCTTGTGCCGTCGTTTGGCCCAGGACAAAAACACGATTCAACCCCGAGTCAGGCTCAGCCATTCCAGACGCACCAAACGTACCTAAAATCGCGGCATCCGACAGTCTGACGACCTGTCCGCCGCCGGTGTAGAGCAGACCGGTGCCGCTGTCGAAGTGCACGCCAAAATCCGAATTAAAAATTGCAGGGCACCCCGATAATCCTTGCTGACCTGAATGCCGTTGCTGTTCACCGATAGCACATACAAGTCCGTAGGGGAGAATTGTGCAGCAGACTACATCGTGGTCGCATCGCTTCCCCAATCGATCGCGATGCATAGGCGTCGGCGGCGCTGTTTTTCATTCCGTAGGCTCGCCGAACTTCAAAGCAGCGAGCCTAATGCTTGGTCGTCGTCAGACTGATCGTGCCGGTGTGATTCAGGCTGCCGGACACGCCCTTGATCGTCACCGTGGCGGTTCCCAGGTTCGCAGTGCTGCTTGCCTTCAGCGTAAGCGTGCTGCTGCCGCTGGTGCTTGCCGGGTTGAACGTGGCAGTCACGCCTTTTGGTAAGCCGGTAGCCGACAAGCTTACCGTTCCGCTGAACCCACTTAATTGGTTCACGGTGATCTTGCTGGTCACGCTCTTGCCGCGGCCAACGCTCAAAGTGCTGGGTGCCGCCGACAAACTGAAATCGGGCGCCGGCGCAGAGGCATTGACCGTCAGGCTGACAGTGGCGGTATGCGTCAGACTTCCGGAAGTTCCGGTAACGGTCACAGTGACGGTGCCGACGGTCGCGATGCTGCTGGCGGACAGCGTCAACGTACTGTTTCCGGTAGTAGGATTCGGATTGAATCCCGCGGACACGCCGCTGGGCAAAGCGGAAGTTACCGCCAGGCCCAAACTGCCGTTAAATCCGTTCGCCGGCGTCACGGTCATCGTTGTGTTTCCGGCGGCTCCACCCTGCACAATCGTTAACGAGTTTGGCGAAGCGCTCAGACTAAAGTCCGGCGATGGCGGAGCCGCATTGACGGTAACGCTGACCGACGTCGTGTGAGTCAAGCTGCCGGAAGTTCCGGTGATGGTCAACATGACTGTTACGGTTGCAGCGGTGCCGCTGGCGGTGAGCGTTAACTTGCTGCTGCCGGTGGCGGGGTTCGGGTTGAAGGATGCCGTCACGCCGCTTGGCAACGCCGAGGTGCTCAGATTGACGCTGCCATTGAATGCGTTCACCGGATTCACGGTGATGGTGGTGCTGCTGGCCGCGCCCCCTTGAACAATTGTCACACCGGTCGGCGACGCGGAGATCGAAAAATCCGGTTGCGGAGCGGATCCTGGCCACGCGTTGACCAGATTGGCCACATTGATCGTGCCAATACCGGTCGCAAAGTCCCATCCGGTTGTGGTGGCGTAAGCGGGCTGCAGCAGCGAGTTCGAAGTGGACAGCACTCCATAGCCATCTGCGGAATCGAAGCAATTATTCGTCGTTGTGCATTCCACGGCCATATCGCCAAGCGTCACGTCGTAAAACACACAGGACCCTGCGGTGCCGTTTCCGAGGCTGGAGTCACATGACGTACTTCCGGACCCGTTGAACTGATTCGCCGCAAGGCTATAAAGCATCGGATTGGGATTGCCTTGCCTCGCGCCCGTCTTCTGATTGATGAGCGCTTGCACACCCGCCAGAATCGGCGAAGCGAACGAAGTTCCGCCGGCCGCGGTCCATCCGCTGGGTGATCCCGTGCAGGCCGCGCCTCCGTTGGCCGTATCGGAGTAGCAGAACACGTAAAAATGCGACCACAGCCCGTTAGCCGCAAACAGCGAAACGTCGGGAATGTCGCGCACGCTGTCGTTTGGATTACCAGGCACTACTTGCCACGACGGTTTGGGATAACCGGCGCATGATCCGCTCACTACTCCATTGATGGACGGGGTGCCCGTTGCGCAGTCGCTTGGGCCGCCTCCACCCGCGGCTGTAGTAGCAGTTCCCGTCAGGGCGGCCAGCAACCCGCCCGCGGCGTTGCAAAAACTGCCGGGACCGCTGGTCGCGTAGCCTTCGAATACCGCAAGCAGCGAACCGGTGCAAGAGTCGTTCCACGGAATCTCCGGTACATAGGAACGCGCGGAAGCGTAGTTCGTACTGTTCCCGGTATTCCAGTAAGTTGCATTCGTGCCCGAGTAGGTGTCGCTGAAATCCGTGCCGCCAACAGCCACGTTGTAGGGAGTCGACGCCAAGGCGCTCACGGTGATGCCAAAACTGGCCGCCGTTTGATTTTGATCGCAAGCCGCGGCGCCCGAATCGCCCGACGCCACGTACACCGACGTACCTTCCGAGACTGCTTGCTGATAAGTGGAATTGAACGCCGCGTTTGCCGCGGCCCCGTTCACGGTTTCGCATTCACCGTAGCTGACGCTGATAATCGCAGGCGGCGTGCTGCTCGAAACGAGATTCTGCATGGCAATCAGACCGCCGAACGTGGTCTGGGTGTCCGCGCATGCGGCCATTTGAATGGCAGCGCTCGGGGCCGCGGCGCCGGCGTACTCCGCATCCAGAATCGCTTCGCCATCATCCGCATTCACACCAGGAGCGCCGCAATTGTTCGGCCCGCTGGGCGGAGCAGGATGCGTTTGGCTGAGCGAACCCGAATATCCGGACAATCCAAAGGTTGACCGGAACGTGCTCCAGTCCGCCGCCGAATACAGGTCCGTATCTTCAATCAGCACGATCGTCTGGCCCTGTCCGGTGATGCCGGCGGTAAACACCGGATTGAAGTTGTAAATCGTCGCCAGGTCTCCGGGCACCACCCCGTAATAGTCGCTACCCAGTCCGGAAGGAAATGTGTACTGATGACGCGGTTTCATCATCGGATGCGGCCGGAAATCGTGCAGCGAGACAACTCCGGCAATCGCTGGCGCCAGGGCCGACGGAATATGCGGCTCGCTCATGTTGGCGATATGACTCTTTCCATTTACTTCCAGGCGATGAATCTCGGTGTGAAAGGCCTGCATCACCTGACCGGCAGTTCCGGAAAAATCAATCATGACGCGGCTCGGATATACGAAGTTGACTTGGAATCCCCGCGACGTGAGCCAGCTCGCGATGGTGTCAACGTCCTGCTGCGCCAATCCGAAGCGTTCGCCAAACTCAGCAGCGGTGAGCCAATGGTGATAGTTGGCGGATTCAGGATTGTGTAAATCGTCGATCAACGTTTTGAGCGCAATCTCCTGCTCCGCTGGGCGCTTCAACTGCAGCAGCAAATGCTCCAGCATCAGGTTGTGCGGGACGGACCCGCGGTCATTTGCCGCTCGCGCTTCTGGCCGCATGTTTCCAGCCAGAACCGCAAGTTTGCTTTCATCGATATTCTGAGTAATCAGCGGTCGCGCATTTTGTGCGGCCGGAGATTGCGCGTGAGACGGCAAAGTGAAGCTAAGCAGTGCGATCGGTGATGTGACGACCAGGAGAATTGTTGCGAGCGAGGGTTTACCGAGCCTGACGAACATGACGGCTCCTTTCCTCAGCCCATCGGGGACACCTGGGCCTGTGAGCGGCGTGAAATCCTGCGAATTTGCTGCGGGGAACCTATGCGGGGTGGATTCTAGTCCTTCGTCAAAACAGGCGTCAACTGTTCTTGCGGGCAACAAGCGGGCAATGTCCGGGCGTTCTTATCTGGCGAGTACCAGAGGTATGGACAGGAGGCGGGTGCAAAGCCCTAAGATTCGAAAGACATCTTGTTGGCTTACCTTTTCGGGTTTGGTTTATGAAAGGTGGGTCCGTTCTTCTTGCAGTTCGAACCGGTAATCTTATCGTTAACTATTATTCCTGCTATTTTATCAAATCCAGGAGAGAATTAGGTTTTGCTGTACGGGCCAGCTGTTTCATGAGTTTTCGCGGGTCGCAGGCCCCAAAGGGCAGTTACAAAAAAAGGGTGAGGGAACCCTGGCATGGATTTCGCTTCCACTGCCCACCCTGGATGCGTCGAGAAAGGGCCACCACTCACGATGGGTCGAATTCGCGGTTTACGACCATCGCTTCGGCGATCCGGCGTGCTGCCCTCAGTGTTTCGGCTGTGCCGAGTTCGCCGCGAGGCGGCTGAGCAATCAACTTGTCGAGTTCCTCGTCGAACAGGCGACTCAGCAGTTCCGGCGTGTGGACGACCGTTTTCCCCGCGTCGTCCAGTACTGGCGTCACGCGCGAATGTTCCAGCCTTTGCGCCAGCATCAGCCGATAAATGCGATCGGTAGCCAGGTCTTCCATATATCCGTCGAGCAAGCTCGCGCCTTTTCCGTTCAACACGCCGTTGCCATAACGAATCACCGTGCGAATCGCCGTTCGCGTTCCCTCCAGCGTGCGTTTTCCAACACCCTGAGGTACCGGGCGAAGATCCGGATGGCGTTCGGCAGAAGCGCGCCGGGCATGCAATTGATTTGGCGCGGGAAATTGTTCCATTGCAATCTGATTCTGATCGGGATGTCCGGTCCACGCGCCATCCATCAGCGAGTCGGCTTCGTTCTTCTTGTCTTTTTGCAGGGCCGCCAAAGCGCGCGCGTTCAGCTCCGGATCCTGGCGGCTAGGATAGAGCGCGGTCATGCCGCCGATGGCCAGCGCTCCATGCTTGTGGCAAATCTCCGGTAGAAGTTGCCGCAAATTTTGGAAGAACGGCACGTCGTGCGGGATGGTATTGCGGTCCGGCAGCAGCCACCGCGGATCATCCAGATTGAAATGGATCAGGCTGGCCATGTAATCCCAGCGGCCGAGATTCAATCCCAAAATGTGGTCGCGCAAATTATAGAGAAATTCTTCGATCTGGTATGCGAGCGGATGCGCTTCCACGAGCGCCATACACTTGATGTCATTTTTTGGCCAGCCGCGCGCCTCCGCCAAACTCTCAAAAATGTCACGCCACAAAAGCGCTTCTTCCGCCGATTCCGATTTCGGAATGTAAAACGAGAGCGGATGTTTCAACTCCGCCGGCTCGACGTCGAATACAATTCGCGCCACGTCGAAAAGCGAGGCTGAACACAGCTCACCATCCATGAGCCCGCCTTGATATAGATGCAAACCGCGCGCGCGAATCCAAATCACGGTGTTGCTGGGCTTGATGCCCACTGCGCCGCCACGTTTTGCGTCCTGGTAACTCAGCGAGCCACGAAGCGCCTGCAAAATGTTTTCGACTCCGAGTCGCTGATGATCCCACTCATTCACAGTGGAGTCTTCGAGGTCCAGCATCACGCCAGGCGCGCCTGAGTTGAGCATCTTGACGACCAGTTCCGCGTCATCGGCTGGCCCAGTCATTTGGTTGCGTTGATCCGCACACCACGCCGGCACTTCTATGTGCCAGTCTTCGCGCGCGGCCGCCGACGGGGGAAGATACGCGGGCTTGTTGCCGTGCAGCGATTGCTCCAGAGCCGCACGCCTGGCTTGCACCAGCGCGCGGTGACGAGCCGCAAACTTGCGGTGCAGCGGTGTGAAAAATTGCAGAAATCCCGCGGGCAACTCCCGTTCTGCTGCGCCGGCGGGCGCGTTGTTGCTTTGGAAACCTTTGATGGTCTGCCGCGTTCCGGCCATGAATTCCTCCCGCGATCGAGGGAAGGGCTTACATGACAGAGTTTAAAGCTTCTGCAGGCTCGTGGAATTGCTTATTTTCGGTCGAACCTTCGAGCGCTTTGGTGGTCGCCGTCCCACTGGTAATTACATGCTGCACATCATCGAAATATCCTGTGCCCACGAAGCGTTGATGTTTCACGCCTTTGTATTGTTCCGTCTGCTCGCAACGAAATTCTCGTTCCTGGAGTTGCGAATAGGCGGCCATTCCGTCGGTCTTGTAGCCACGCGCGAGCTCAAACATAGATAGATTCAGCGAATGGAATCCTGCGAGCGTGATGAATTGGAATTTGTATCCCATAGCGGCGAGTTCGCGTTGAAAACTGGCAATCGTCGAATCTGAAAGATGCTTTTTCCAGTTGAAGGATGGCGAGCAGTTGTATGCGAGCAGTTTTCCGGGGAATGTAGCGTGAACAGCTTCTGCGAACTCCTTCGCTTCACGCAAATCAGGTTTGGACGTTTCGCACCAAAGAAGATCGGCATACGGCGCGTACGAAATTGCACGCGCGATGGCACTTTTCAGTCCCGAGCGAATTCCGAAAAATCCCTCGCTGGTGCGTTCGCCAGTCAGGAATTCGCGGTCTCGCGGATCGATATCGCTGGTAAGCAGCGCCGCGCTGTCGGCGTCGGTGCGAGCCATGATCAATGTAGGCACATCCATAACGTCAGCAGCCAGGCGAGCAGCGACAAGTTTCTGAATCGCTTCGCTGGTGGAGACCAATACTTTTCCGCCCAAGTGACCGCATTTTTTGGCGGAAGAAAGTTGATCTTCAAAATGCACGCAAGCCGCTCCCGCTTCAATCATCGCTTTCATCAATTCAAACGCGTTCAAGTTGCCGCCGAAACCCGCTTCGGCGTCGGCGATGAGCGGAGCGAACCACTGGATTCCGTTTTTGCCTTCCGCGTGTTGCGTTTGGTCGGCGCGCTGCAGCGCTTTATTGATTTTCCTGACCACGCTGGGCACGCTGTCCGCAGGATACAGGCTCTGGTCCGGATACATTTCTCCACTGAGATTTGCATCCGCCGCCACTTGCCAGCCGCTGACGTAGATCGCTTTCAGGCCTGCTTGAACCTGCTGGATGGCCTGGTTGCCGGTCATTGCGCCCAATGCGGCGACGTACGGCTCCGTGTGCAGCAAGTTGCAAAGATTTTCCGCGCCCATGCGCGCGAGTGTGTGTTCGATGCGTACCGATCCGCGCAGCCGCTCGACATCGCTGGAATCGTACGGCCGAGTGATGCCCTGCCAGCGATCGTCAGGCCGCGCAACGGACTCTGTAACATTCGAACGAAAATCACTATTCATGGGGGACTCCTCCTTGCACAACCGCTCGCTGTGCTTCGAAGCAGTTTGCGAAACTATGCGTGGTCAGTCAAACTGATTGTTAATATCAAGCTGATAGTTATTCTCTATCAGTGCCCGATGCACAAGACGGGGTATGCGTGATTCATGGAAATCGATCAGATCGAAACATTTCTGGCGGTTGCAACTTACGGCGGGTTCCATCGAGCTGCGCAAGCGCTGCGACTGAGCCAGCCCGCGGTGAGCGCCCGCATACAAATGTTGGAGGAGTCCGTAGGCGCTAAGCTGTTCATACGGTCCAAAACGCAGGTCACGCTTTCGCTTGCCGGCAAAACGCTGCGTCCGCATGCGGAGAATCTTCTGCGAATGGTTTCGCTCGCCCGACAGGCGGTGCATGAACAGCAGCCGGCAAGTGCTTCCGGGGTCCTTTCGATTGCGGCCGGCCTCTCGATCAGCACCTACTTGCTTCCGGACATCTTGAAGAAGTATCAGTCGCTGCATCCCGGCTTGATGGTGAGCGTGCGATCGGGAAATTCCGTGCAAGTACTGAAAATGGTTTTGGACGGAGAAGTGGATCTGGGGCTGGCACGTTCGCTGCAGCATCCTGAAGTGGAAACGCAGAGCTTGCGTGACGATCCTCTGCTATTGGTTGGCCATCCCAGCCATCCGGCGACGAAAAAGAAAAAGCTGAAGCTTGCAGAAGTGGAATCGCTGCCTTTGATTTTTTACGATCGCGGCTCGAGCGACTGGACGTTAACCAACGGACTGTTTCGCCGCGCGGGCTTGCTGCCGAATGTAGTTCTGGAGGTGGATGGGATCGAAACCTGCAAGCGTATGGTTTTGCGCCGGTTGGGCGTGGCGTTTCTGCCGCACCTGGCCGTAACTCGTGAGCTGAAGAACGGGAAACTGCGCGCCATACAAATCACCGGTGCGGAGCCGCTGCACCGGAGCCTGGACGTGATTCGTTCGCGCCGCAAACCGCTGGAAAAATCCGCGCAACGTTTTCTGGAGCTGTTGCGGTCGGCAACACGCAATCGATCGGGAGCGATCCGATAGAAATTCACCATCCCAATTGGCGAATCAATTTAAGATGCCAAACAATCTCAGTCGGCGAATCTGGCCAGGTTCCGCGCTCTGGCTTTTGCGGCTTCTTCTTCCCTGCGCTTGGGTGGGGCGCTGGTTTCAAGCGAATGCACAAGACGCGTCGCAGCGGCCGCAACTTCATCCACGGCTGACTGGAACGCAGGTTCATTCGCTTTCGATGGTTTGTTGAAGCCGCTGATTTTTCTTACGAATTGCAGCGAAGCCGCGCGAATTTCTTCCGGTGTAACCGGCGGATCAAAATTGAAGAGCGTTCTGATATTTCGGCACATTTTTCGATGACCTCGAAGCCGCCGTCGCAATCGGTGCGCATGCCGAAGATACGAGTCTTCGCGGCGACTGTAGAAATGCTAGAACATGGCGAGCTAGGGGACCAACCTTTATTTCCACTGCAGCCGCGCAAAGCCGCCGGAAGGCGCGCCGCCGGTTCCCTCGTCACTGTTCGCGGCGTCCCAGACTGCGCGCGAGATGGGATGAATGGCCTCGATTTTTTTCTGTGCCAGCGACTTGTTTATCGTGGGAAGGTCGTTCGAAGCGAACGCGTCAAATTGCGTGGAGACGTCCGCGAGTTCTTTTTTCAAGGAATCGATTCGCGCGGATTGATAATCGGTCGGGCGGCCTTCGTAGTTCAGGATGTCGCCGTATAGCTCGGTCGTCTTTTCCCGTATGCGGATTTCACCGGTGACCGCACCACCTTCTTTGGTGGAGACGATCTTCTTGCGCAGCTCGTCCATGCTATCTGCGGCTTGTTGCAGGCGTTTGCTGAGGACCGCATCGTTTTTGACTTTGGCGGCACGATCGAGCAACGCGCCGTGCATTCCGCTGATGCGATCGGCGGCAAAGCTCATGTCGCCCAGAAAGTTGTAGACGCGCGTGGCAGCGTCGAATTCCATTTGCCGGTCTGCGGGAGTAAATCTGGCACGCGGATCCTGCTGCACCACCAGCTGGGTGGTGTAAGTTTCCGTGCCGCGGGTCATTTTTACGGTGTACGTGCCGGGCACGACTCTTGGGCCCTGCGCGGCTTCGAAGGCGGCAGTGGCCGCGGGAGGCACGCGCGGTGGCTTCAGCCGCATGGCCCACTCGACACGGCTAACGCCACGGCGGCTGTTGGGAGGAAGCGTGTCCACCAGCTTGCCCTGCGCATCGAAAACTTCTATTTTCATTTTTCCAAAGATGTGGCGCTTCTTCTGATAGTAGGTGATCACGGCGGCGTCAGGAGAATTTGGCCCATTATAAGTGGCGCTGCCTTCCGCCCACCCGCCGTTTGAAACCAGCCGCTGTTGCGGGGACTTGCCCTGGAGAAAAACCACGTCCCTGGCCATGACGTCAGGAGTTAATTTTCGCAGCGGTGTGATGTCGTCAATGATCCAAATCCCGCGGCCGTGAGTGGCAACAACCAGATCGGAATCGCGAGACTGAACGACGATGTCCCGCACCGGGACGCACGGAAATTCATGGCCCTTGTATTGCGCCCAATGTTTCCCATCATCAAGGGAAACCCAGAAGCCCAATTCGGTACCGAGAAATAGCAGGTTCGGGGACACAGTATCTTCTTTAATGGCGTGAGCAAAACCACGCACGCCGCTTTCCGGACCGACAACCGCCGTCCATGTTTTTCCATAATCGCTGGTCTTGTATACATGCGGATCCATGTCTCCAAACGTGTGCCGATCGAACGTGGCGTAGGCCGTGGCCGGATCGTAGAGGCTGGCCTCGACCCACGATACCCAGGAAAATTTCGCAAGATCGGGCACGCTGGAGACGACATTGGTCCAGGATTTTCCGCCGTCGCGCGTCACCTGGAGGTTGCCATCGTCCGTGCCCACCCAAACGACTTGGCCGTCGCGCGGAGATTCGCTAATCGAGTAAATCGTGGTGTGAGTCTCCGCGTCGGAATTATCAACAGTGACGCCGCCGGATTCTTCCTGTTTCTGTTTTTCCGGATCGTTGGTCGTTAGGTCCGGCGAAATGCGATCCCAAGTCTGACCGTGATCGCGTGAACGAAACAGGAATTGCGCGCCGATGTAGATGGTGCCCTTTTCGTTCGGGCTCATGTGAATAGGCGTATTCCAGTTGAAGCGGAGCTTTCCTTCTCCGTAATTTGGCTGCGGCTTGATGGCCCGGCCATCGAGGGTGATGCGATTGACGCGACCGACATTTCCGCCCTGCGCTTCGGCGTAAACGTAATTGGGGTCGGAGGGATCCGGAAAAACCCAGAAGCCGTCTCCACCGAAAAGATTTTCCCAACGGCTGTTGGTGATGCCGCCCGGATATTGCGAGTCGCCGATCCACGCGCTGTTGTCCTGCAGCCCGCCAAAAACATGGTACGGATCCGCCTGATCCACGCTGACGTGATAAAACTGGGAAATCGGCAGATTGTTGCCCTTCCACCAGGTGTTGCCGCCGTCGTAGGAGTACCAGATTCCGCCATCGTCACCGGCAATCAGATGATCGGTGTTGTCGGGATTCACCCACACGTCGTGAAAGTCGCCATGGGCAGAACCGCCGATGACGCTGAAACTCTTGCCGCCGTCCTCGCTCATGATCAGCGTGAGATCCGGCTTGTACACTTTGTTTTCGTTTTTAGGATCGACGATGAGGTTCGCGAAATAGAACGGGCGCCAGACCATCCAGTTGCTGCGGTCGCGCTCTTCCCAGGTTTTTCCGCCGTCGTCAGATCGAAACAGCGCGCTGCGCGTGGATTCGATCAGAGCATAAACGACATTTGGTTTTGATGGCGCGATGGTGACGGCGATTCGTCCCCAAGGCTTGGCCGGCAATCCTTTGGCGCTTTTCTCGTCCAATTCGTTCCATGTGGCTCCGCCGTCGCTGGTCTTATAAAACGCGCTGGCACTGGCCGCGGTGGCATTCTCTCCGCCGGAGCGGAACGTCCAGCCTTTGCGGCGAAAATCCCACATGCCGGCAAAAAGTGTTTTTGCGTCTTGCGGATCCATGGAAATCATGGAGCAGCCGGTCGAGAGATTCGCGCCCTTCAGAATTTTGTTCCAGGATTTGCCGCCATCGGTCGTTTTGTAGAGTCCGCGGTCCTCGCTGTCGCTCCAAAGTTTTCCTGGAACGCACGCGTAAACGACATTGCTGTCTTTGGGATCAAGCAGAATTTTCGCGATGCGCTCGGAATTTTTCAGGCCGACGTTGGTCCAACTGTCGCCGCCGTCGGTGGATTTATAGATGCCGTCGCCAATCGAGGTGCTGTTGCGTGTCCACGCTTCTCCGGTGCCGACCCAAATGGTCTTGGGCGCGCTTGGATCAACGGCGATCGCGCCGATGGATTGCACATCCTGCTTGTCGAATACCGGCTTGAACGTCGTGCCGCCATTGGACGATTTCCAGACGCCACCGCTGGCCGAGCCGACATAGACGGTGAGGCGTCCATCTTCTTTTACAGCCGCTACAGCGGAGACACGACCGCTCATGGCGGCGGAACCGATGTTTCGTGCGCCAAGACCGGAGATGGTGTCGGAATCGAATTTAGCTTCTTGTGCCGTGGAAGCGGCGGCGCAAATCAGCAGACCGAGAACCGGCGTCACGACGAGTTTCATGCGAGCAATGATGTTGCGCATATCGAAGAGTCCCTTTTCAGCAAGATTACATTCGCAGTTATCGTGCACAACAACGTCTGAAAATTTTTGCATTTTGATGCGTGACTCAACTGCCGGCACGGGGAGCCTTGGCCTCGGGTTTGGAAGCGGGAACGGAAAAGTGCGCGTCGTCCAAGGGCACGTTCTGTTCGACTTTTTCGACGCTGATCTGTGCGCGCGCCGAACTACCTTTGGGAGCTTGCTCGACGGAAAACGGATAATAGATTCCGTTCACTTTTTCGTAGTCGCCATAGTAGATTTCCGTTTCTTGCAGGGCGCCGCGAATGGTGGTCTGAATTTCCAGTTTCAACTCCAGAAAGGAATCGCTGTCCAGGTAGTAATAGCGGACATCGCCATTCTTCATGCTGAGTTTAACTTTGTAGCAATCGGTGCCTTCGACCGAATCGTGGCCGACCAGTTCGGCCTTGTGGCCTTTTTCCTTGTAGTCCACCAGCGGGCCGTCAATGTCCGCGTCAACGACCAGACTTTTCAGGTCGTCCTGAGACATCAGTTCCGCATCTCTGCGCCCGCCAAATGGATTGATCTGCCAGCCCGCCTTGCCGTCATAGGCCTGCACCTGGGCCATTCCCTGAATGATGAATTCTTCGCGAACTTTTCCCGGGCGCTTATTTTCCTGCATGACTTCTGCGCGAAACGAACCCTGGGTGAATTTCGCGGTGGTGCGCGCAGTGTTGATAGACTTCAGTTTCTCTATCCCGCCATGCGCCTGGATATTCTTGGCGATGACCTCATCTACTGTCTGTGCTCGCGCGACACCTGCAAAGGCAAACGCGGCCACCAGCACCGGAACGAAAACTCTCACCATGTTGGAAAACTCCTTGATTCAAACCGATATCAATTTGGCTGTAAGGTACATTCCCCGTGAAATTGGGCGCAGTGATAGTACACCAACGGGACGGAATGCACAGTGGGAGCCGCTGGAATCGCCAGCATTGATGTAAGAAATAGACGCACGAGAACCGGTAAAGGAAGCGCGGAAGCCGTCATCACAACCGTGCTTTGTGAGGGCCGGTTCTCATAAACCGCGGGCTATGATTAAATTCCAGTCTACGGAGCAGGCATGGCTCGCGCGAGCAAACTGTTTGTCGGAACTTCCGGATACTCTTACAAAGAGTGGAAGGGGAATTTTTATCCTGAGAAGCTTCCGGATCGCGAAATGCTTCCCTTTTACGCCAAGCAATTCTCAACGGTTGAAATCAACCACAGCTTCTATCGCATGCCCACCGAGACCGCGCTTCTGAACTGGGCCAATGCTGTGCCGGAAGGATTTCGTTTCGCTTTAAAAGCCAATCAGAAAATCACCCATATACAAAGACTGCGCGACTGTGAAAGCACGCTGAAGCGATTTCTGGAAGTCGCCAGTGTTTTAGGCGATGGCGATCACCTTGGCCCTATCCTGATTCAACTACCGCCTAATTTTAAGTTTGATCGCCCGCTGCTGGAGGATTTCCTGGCTCTGCGTCCAGTCGCTTTCCGGTTTGCCTTTGAAGTGCGGCACCCTTCCTGGTACACCGACGAAACTTACGCGGTTCTTCGCAAGTTCAATACGGCGCTTTGTCTTTCCGAAACTGAAAAGCAGGCTCCTCCCGACGTGCTCACCGCGGACTTCACGTACGTGCGCCTGCGGCTGGAGAATTACACTGCAAAGCAACTTGCCGCCTGGAAAAAGCGTATCGATTCCTGGCTTGCTGAGGGCATCGACGTGTACGTTTATTGCAAACACGAGGACGCTGGGAAAGGGCCCGCCTACGCCCGCCAGCTGCTCGGAAAACCGGACTGACTCCGCTTTTCCTTCTTGCTCAGTTGGCCTACACTTTGCTTATGCCAAACGCCTATTTATTGAAAACCGAGCCGACGGAATATTCCTTCGCCGATCTGAAACGGGACAAGAAAACCGTCTGGGACGGTGTCTCCAATCCTGTCGCGGTACGAAACCTTGGCGGAATGAAAACCGGAGACCGTTTGGTCATCTACGAAACCGGAGATAGGAAATCCGCGGTAGGCACGGCTGCCGTCGTTTCGGTGAAAGTCACTGACCCCAAGAGCCCGCAAATAGAAGTGGCCGCAGGTAAAGAGCTACCCAAGCCAGTGACCCTAGCCGAGATCAAATTCAATAAACTTTTCGCGACCTCGCCTTTGGTGAAAATCGGGCGCCTCTCCGTCGTTCCTCTGACCGCCGAACAATATGAGTTCATCACCGGAGATTGAGGTTTTGCGCCATGAAAACGCCAATGATAATCACCGCTATTGTCGCCGTTCTCGCGGTTCTGATGCTTGCAGGTGCGCACACTCTGTTACGGGCAGACAGCAATCCGCCGACGGTCGGCTCTACGGCGCCGGACTTCACGTTGCCGTCCCAGGATGGCCAGGCGGTAAAGTTGTCGGCACTTCGCGGTCAGTGGGTCGTGTTGTATTTTTATCCGAAGGACTTCACCAGCGGCTGCACCGTGGAAGCTCACAATTTCCAGCGGGATCTAGCGGAATACCAGAAGCGCAACGCGGTGATTCTCGGCGTCAGTGTTCAGGATGAAAAATCACACCAACAGTTCTGCGCCAAGGAAGGATTAAATTTCAAATTGCTTGCGGATACCCACAAGGAAGTCTCAAAATCGTACGACTCTGTCCTGAACCTGGGAATCGCCAAGCTTTCTTCGCGCCACACATTTCTGATCGATCCGCAGGGAGTGGTCAGGAAAGTCTGGCTGGACGTGGGCGTTAAGAAACATAGCGAAGAAATCCTCGTGGCACTGGACGAGTTCGAGAAAAAGAAATCCGCAGCACCTTAAGTCGGCGGTGCCCTTCTCAGCGCCCGCAGGGCTAAACGTTGCGGAAGGAGTTCAGCGGGGGATCAGTGAAATCGGTTTGGGTCGTATTCGAAATCCACCAGTCCATCGCGATAATCGATCTTCAGGTTCATTTGAAACAGCATTGCGAATCCCAGCATCCCGGAGACTTCCGCCCCGGCGTCATCGCTGATCTTGCTGGTATCGAACGCCACCATATCCCGGGCCGGTTGCCTGAAACGTGAAAACGTCAATTTGATGTCGTCCGCTGTGAACACTTTGTTCACTGCTCCGTTCAGCCCTTTCACTTTCAACTGATCCTCGCCTCTTACTTTCGTAAACTCTCTTGCCGCGGCGGGCGAAATGGTGTCGGTAAATGCGCCTGTATCAATCAGAAAAAGCTTCGGCCTAGAATCATTGATGCGCGTAGGGATCAATAGCATATGTCCGAAACGGTAGACCGAACTGTAATTCTTCATTTCTGGCGCGATATATCGATCATGGAATCGCTCGGTGTCTGGATATTTCTTGCGCAGTGCTGTTTCCACATCCGAAGGCGCCGGCATCGCAGGCAAAGGCGTCAAATCAAATTTCTTATCCGGAAAATTGATGCTCACCAAAAAGTGATTGAACACGTCGCCACCAATCAAGCCATCTTCGTCCGATACCGAATTCCGGTCCAATACCTCAACGTGACATCCTTGCAATTCCAGGTCGCCGATCCGAATGGTGTCGGCCACTCCGATGAAGCTGGTTACTGATTCCTTGTCCCCGATGCCATGCACGTCAGTGTGAACAATCGGCTTGATGCCGGCTTTCTCTGCGATCTTTCTGTTGATCAGCAGGCCCGACGAGCCGGTGTCAATCAAAAACGTGCCCTTGGTCCCATTGAGTTCCGCTTTCAAACCGTAGCCGCGAATCCTTTTCGCGTTATACATCAGAGGCTCCATCTTGACATGCAGCTCGGTCGTCTTGCTCGTGAGCCGGCAGCCTTGTCTGCCTGATTCTTCCGCTTCCTCGATCGTCAGCAGACTGGTCTCAAGGTGTTCCCGTTCGTGCGCGTCGTCGTCGCTTTCGCCGTCAAGGTAGCCCTTGAGCGCCTTGATTCGTTCCTTTCTCGTAAGCGTCGTCAACCATCGGCGGCGAATATCGGGGTCGTCAGGATCGCTTTCGTGCGCCTTGTCCAGCATGAGCTTGGCGTGCTGGTATGTCGATGTCGCCCAATAAATCATCCCCAGCCCGAGATACGCCCTCGCTTGCGTGGTTCCTTTTCTCACCAGGCTCGTGAAGATCTGTTCCGCCTCGGGGAGTCGCGCCTGGCGGAAATACAACTCGCCCTGTGCGGTTTGCACTTCCTCTGAATTCGGATTTACTGCCATCGCCCGGGCCAGCGAAACGTCCGCTTCGGCAAGGCGTTTCTCTTTTAGCTGGGTCCGCATCAACCCGACCAGCGCAGAGGTAGATTTAGGATCGGTCTTCAAAACTGCGTTGTACACTGCCTCGGCGTCCGCGAATTTTCCGGATCGGTACAATTTCAGCGCAGAGAGCAGCGGTGGAACGGTTACCTCAACTCCGGCTTTTGCCGCGGTCCCCAGGGATTGTTCCGGCATAGACCCCGCCGTTGGCGTGGTCGAGACGGCACTCTGCCCAGTCGTTGTGATACTTGCCAGCGACGCCATTCCCATCAAACCCGTGAATAACAATGCCGACGGACGCATTTTGCCTCCTAGGACCTACGGGCGCCTGTGCGCTTGACACTGCCCAGCGGATTGACTGTGTAAGTAGCGTGTGCGTAAATGCTTTCATGGAATGCACGGCAACGTCAACGTTACTAACCTTGGCCTCCGTGACGAGGGCACATTGTCCGGCTGAGTGATGGCCCTGGCGACTTCCGGGGAAAGCTTCCATGGTTCTTGCACGCCCCAGATCCAAATGTGCGTGTCCAAAAAGAAGCTTCATTCCTCGGCTGCTTCCCAATCAGACTCGTCACCGACCGGTCCGACAATATCGCCGGTGATTTTCATCGTGCCGATCATCGTCCCCAACTTTCGGACAGGTCTGAGCCCACTTCCGCCCACTGGATGTCCGAAGCGAGTGACCAGCACTGGCTGTCCAGTCCACCTTTTCCAATACCGCAAGACATGTGGCTTTGAATTTCGAGATTACGATCTTTCCATAACTGCCATTTCCCGCGCTTTTCGTCCCGCGCTACTTGGCGCCTTCGGACATTCACAGTTATATGAACTCAACTAACTTACTTATAATAACTTATCGCGAGGTACTGCCATTTTGAGTTGATTTTCACGTTCTGTTCTTAAGGTTCGTCGTCCCCATCCACGTCCGACGAAGGATCTCCGACTCGTGCTTTGGGATCGATCCTACCCGCCTTCTCTTTTCCCAGCAGCTGATTCAGCGCGGGCACTTCGGTCTTTTTCAATTCTGCCCAGCGCAGGGCGTTTTCTCGCAGTGCGGCGTCCAATTCTCTGGCTACGGCTTCCGCCTGTGTGGTCGGTGCCGCGTCCGCCGCATCCGCAATTGCCAGCATTCTGCCGAAACGCTGGTTTAGCGTGGAAAAATTCTCTGGCTGTTTTCCGGCAATCGGCACGCCGGAAAAGCCGGGCACCGCTGCTCCCTCGATCGCAGCAGCTTTCTTGTCAAAGTCCAAAAGCTTCTGCCTCGCTTCCGCCGAGGAAACCTTCGCCATCGCAGCCTTCACCTGCTCGCGCGCGGACTTCAATTCCGCCAACGCCTCAAAGCTATCGTTCATTCCTACCGTGGCCCCTTGCTGCATCGCAAATTGCTTCGCAAGATCAGGGGCGGGAGTCTTCACACGCGGATCCATCTTCAGCACCAGGGGCTGCGTGTAGGAAGCTCCGTCCACCACCAACTTCACGGTGTACTGTCCCGGCAATGCCCAGGCACCCTGCGGCTCCAACGGCGTGTCATGGACAATCGCCGAAATCGGGAACCCGTGGCCCAGTGATTTGGGGGCGGGCCAGCGTAGGTTCCACGCGAACCGGTGCATTCCCGCTTTCGCTGACAAAATCTTTTCCTGCCGCACCCAATACATCGGTATCGGGTGCTTAGGCGCGATCTCCTCGAGCGTCTTAGCCTTATCTTCGCTCGAATACACTCGCACCACTGCTCTTTCGCTGGTATCGAAAATTTCCAGCGCCACCGGCCCAGCGGCATCCTTGGCGAGAAAATAATCGATGATCGCGCCATCTGGAGGGTTTTTCCCTGCTGGCTCTTCCGGCGGCAGCGGCGTGTCCGGATTCTTGTTCCAGCGTACTCGCACTGCTTCCTGTGGCGCGAAGAGATAGGCGTTGGCCTTGGCCACTTGCTCGTGCAGCTGGCGCAGCGGAGTGATGTCATCCAGTATCCAGAATGACCGGCCATGCGTGGCCACGATCAGATCGTCGCCATGAATCGTCAAATCCCGCATCGAAGTGTGCGGCAAGTTCAACTGCAGCGGCTGCCAGTGATCGCCATCGTCAAATGACACGTACACGCTGGTCTCGGTAGCCGCAAACAGCAAACCTTTCCTTACTGGATCTTCACGAACGACATTCACCGGAGCGTTGTCGGCGATTCCGGCAACGATTTCCTTCCAGGACTTGCCAAAATCGCGGGTGCGATAAATGTGCGGCTTCAAGTCATCCAGCCTGAACCGGTTCACCGCGGCATACACGGTTCCAGCTTCGGATCGCGAAGCTTCTAATATCGAGACTTTGCTCCACGGCGTCAGCTGCGACGGCGTGACATCTGTCCAATTCTTTCCGCCGTCCCGCGTGAGTTGAATCAATCCGTCATCCGTGCCAGCCCAGATTGTTCCCTTCTCCAAGTACGACCCCGCCAACGCATACACCACGCCGCGATGTTTGCCCTTCTCTGGATCATTCGCCGCGAACGCGCCAAGGTTCGCGGGTGTCTCGTACGACTTCCGCGTCAGGTCTGGACTGATCACTTCCCAGCTTTTTCCTCCGTCAACCGTTTCGAACAGCACATTCGCCGCGAAATACAATTTGTGCGGATCGGTCGGAGAAAACATCAGCGGCAGTGTGCGGTCGTAGCGATATTCACCGCGACGGACCGCCTCCGGCGCAACGTCCTGCACCTGGCCCAACGCCAGATCGGTCCGCGTAACCCGCGCGCCGTAAACGTCATTTTCATTCAAGGGATCGACGGCGATCGTTCCGTATTCTTCCACACCGAGCAGGCGCCACTCCCGGAACGTAATTTCGCCGTAGTCGCTACGGCTCATCGTTGCCGCAGAGCCGCTTTCTTGCTGCGCGCCATAGACCCAATACGGAAAGCGGTTGTCGGTCGTGACGTGATAAAACTGCGCGGTCGGCTGGTTGTACCAACTGCTCCAGGTCGCGCCGCCGTTCACGCTGATCACCGCGCCTTGATCGCTCGAGAGCGCAATAATTTGCCCATTGTCGTGATTGATCCAAATCCGCTGGTAATCGTCGCCTCCCGGCGCGCCCTTCCACCCGACAAAAGTCTTGCCGCCGTCTGTGGATTTCCACGTCGTCGTGTTTTCGACGTACACCACATCCGGATTGTCCGGCGCGACTGCGATGCCCATCGCGCCGGGACCGCGTCCGCCAATCCGATGATCGCCATTCACCTGCGTCCAGGTTTCTCCCGCATCATCTGACCGGTACACTCCCGCTTTCTTGTCCGCTTCGACCGAAGCGTAAATCCTCTTGGTATCGCTCGGGGCAATGGCCAATCCGATTCGGGCAACTCCTTCGTCCGCGCCGGGCAATCCTTTTGTTAGTGGCTGCCACCTTGTCCCTGCGTCGGTGGACTTGTACAAACCGCTCCCAGCCATTTCGATCGAAGTGCCGCTGCGCACTTCCCACGGCGCAACCCGCGCGGCCCAAAGCGCTGCATACAACACTTGCGAATTGGAAGGATCCATCACCAGTTCCGCCGCGCCGGTGTTTTCATCCTTATAAAGAACTTTTTCCCAGCTTTGCCCGCCGGTCGTCGAACGGAAGATTCCGCGTTCTGCATTCGGACCATACGGATGCCCCTGCGCCGCCACGTACAAGCGTTCTGAGTCGTTGGGATCCACTACTATCGCCGTGATCTGCTCCGCATCGTGCAACGATGGTTCGCCGATGCGGCCTACATACATGCCAAGATGTGTCCAAGTCTTGCCAGCGTCGGTCGATTTGTATATTCCATCGCCCACGGCCAAATCCGGCCGTTGCAGTCCTTCGCCGCTTCCCACGTAGAGTACGTTCGGATTCGAAGGCGCCACAGCAATGGCGCCAACTGAGCCGCTGCTACCCGCTTCATCGAAAATTGGCGACCATGTATTCCCAAAATCCGTGGTCTTCCAGACACCTCCGTTCACCGCTGCCATGTAAAAGAGATTCGGCTGCCCGGGCACTCCGGTAATCGCCACGGTACGACCGCCGCGGAACGGCCCGATGCACCTCCATTGCATCTCCTGAAACAACTTCTGGTCGTAGGTCTGTGCGTTCGCCGCAGCGCTCCCGATTATCAGCAGCGCCGCCGCACAACAAATTTTCCTCATCGAACGTAGCCTCATCCGTGGCCTCCCAAAACTTGGAAGCATAACCCGCAGATCGATTTGGAGCAATTTCGTTGTGCGTGTTCCCAGCTCGTGTTTCCGAGGCGAGCACAAGTTCAGACGGTCTGGACGCAGCCCTTCTCCTCACATCAGTGGAGATAGCTTCCACTTCCTATTTTCTATTCTCGATTTTTGGCGATTTACTTCCGACCCTCGCTACGGCTGCGGCGAATCTCTACTTCTTGGCCCGATCGCGAATCTGTTTCGCCAGCTTCTCGATTTCCTGAGCGCGTTTCAACACCGCGAGGTTCAACACCGTGTTCGAATTGGTGTTATCCACCTCATCCTTCAATTCCGTCGCCATCGCGTACAATCGCTGCACCTGTAGCCGAATCTCGGTTTGATTTTGCTGGTCGATATTCTGCCTGCTGTTTTCAGGCGTCACAGCTGGTCCATCCAAGCCGCTCGGAGCATTTTGATTTTTCGGAGCATTCGGCGAAGGCACCGGTTTGAATACAGGCGTTGGACGTTCCTGCGGCGCTTCCATAGCCACGGGCGCTGCAATCAACATACCTGACAGGCACGCCATGCCCATGAACAAGCCCGGAAGTAAGTTTTTCATGGATTCCCCCTACCTGGCACTGGCTGCTCCAGCGCCGCACATCTATATGTCTCGTTATACACCTACGCCACGCGGCGGCGAAGCACTTCGTTCTCGCCCATCATCGCGCTTTTTTCGATCCGGTTTACCGCTTCTCTCTAGATTTTTCAACGCTGGGGCGGCGTGGCCGCTGCTTTGTCGAGACGGACTTGATGATGAACTGCCGCTTCTGGGCCGCCGGGATAGGAACTTTCGCGCACAAGAGCGCTTCTGCGATCAGCGCCTTTACGGCCGGTTCGTCGAGTGTCACCGCACCTTTCTTCATCTTTATGTGGCGTGCGACGTTCCCGCTTCCTTCCAGGCGCTTCTCGGGATCCGGCAGCCCCGCGCCCTGCAAGAAACACAAGCTTGCCCATTCCGGCATCACCGCAATTGACACGATAGCCTCGCTCGGCCGCATGCCTGGACAAAATCCAACCACCAGAGCGTTATAGTTGTCGTAGACCATCTCAATGGCGTTGGGAATGAGCTTGCGTAATTTAGCCAGCGATTTTTTCGCCTCGGCCGCAACCCTTGGCTCGTATTTACGAAGAAACCCTTCGAACTGAGCTTGAGCAACCATTGTGATTCCTTTCGGCCTTCAGCGTTCCGACATCGTCATTTGTCGCCCGCGCGCGGAGCCGGTTCGCTCGTATCTTGCGGCAATGCCGCCGGCGCCGCATCGCCCTTCACGTAGTGGCCATACCACGCCAGATATCGCTTCAGCCGGTCTTCGATATGCGATGGCACGGTGAACTCGTGGTACTCGCCGGGGTAAACGACGAGCAGCGTGTCGCGTCCCAATGCTTTCAGCGCCTGATACATCTGCTCGCCGCCAAGAATCGGCACATTCCAATCGATACTTCCCCCCATAAACATGGCTGGCGTGGTGATTTCTTTCACGCGATGGAAAGGCGCAATCTTCCTCCACAACTCCTGGTTCTCCCATGGATAGCCCAACTCCGTGAAGTAGTCCTTCTGATATTGGTCATGGCCGAACATGCTGGTGAACTCCGCCGCGCCTGCTCCAGAAATTGCCGCCTTGAATCGCTTGGTTTGCCCGATGATGAAGTCGGTCGAAATTCCGCCGTACGACCACCCTCCGACGCCAAGCTTGTCTGGATCCGAGATTCCTTGCGCGATGGCGTAGTCCACCATGGCCATGTCGTCTTGAAAATCCTTGTTGCCCCAGTCTGCGAAAATCGCTTTGGCATAATCCTCTCCGTAGCCGGTTGAGCCGCGCGGGTTCGGGAACAACACCACGTAGCCATTTGCCGCCAGCAACTGCGGCAGGTGATCAAACTCCGCGTAGTAAGCCCACACCGGACCACCGTGCGGCCTGAGAATCGTCGGATACTTTTTCCCCGGCGTGTACCCCAAAGGCTTATAGAGGTAGCCCGATACCGTTGTTCCGTCCTGGCTCTTGAATTTAACGTATTCGCCCTGCACCAGCTTCAGCTTCGCCAGCACCTCGTCGTTTGCGTGGGTGACGCGAGTCAATTTTTCGCCCGGCGCGGTGTAAATCTCGTTTGGGCGGTCCAAAGTGGTAATCTGCGCCGCGATTTCGCCGCTCCTCGAAAGCGAATAGTCGTACAGCATGAACCGGCCGCCCATCGGCCGAGTTATCTTCTGTGTGGCAATCTCCACCAGGCACAAATTCTGCGTTCCGTCGTCGTCGGCGATGAAATAGACCGACTTCCCGTCCGGAGCGAATTTCGGCTTTGCCGCCATACGATCCAGGGCCAAGGTCAGGACTTTGGCTTGGCCTGGTTTCTGGCCTGAGTCCGGGACAGGAACTACCGCAATGTGCTTCGTGGAATACTCGAATAGCTTCGGGTCGAGTTGGCTCGAATACGCGATCCATTTTCCGTCGGGCGACCATGCCGCTTGATGGTCTTCGCCGGGATTCGTAGTCACCTGCGTCGGATGCGCGCCTTTATCTTTGCTGTCCGCAGCCACTATCCAAATGTCGGTGTTGTAGGTTCGGTCGGGTTCCGGCAGTGAACGATTGCTAGTGAAAGCGATGCGTTTTCCGTCCGGCGACCAGGCCGGCTCGTCATCATCAAAATCGCCGGAGCTCACCTGCGTTAAGGACTTTGCCGCCAAGTCGAATACATACAGATGTGTCCTGCGCCGGTCTAGGTAACCAATCGTGTCTTGCTTGAACTGCAACCGATCAACGACCCAGGGTTTCGCCGTCTTGGCTTTTTTGTCCTTCTCGGCTCCGCCCTTCTCTTTCTCTTTCGTTTTTGCTTCTTCCAGTTCTTCCGGCTTGGCATCGCGCAGCACCAGCACCAGCCGCTGACCCTCCGGCGACCACTCGAAATCGTCCACATCCTGCGGTGTATCGGTCAGCTTCTGCGCTTCTCCGCCCTTGCGGTTGAGCAGCCATATTTGCGTCTTGCCTTCGTTGCGCGCGGAAAGGAAGGCCAGATATTTTCCATCCGGACTCCATCGCGGATGCGAAGACGAAACATCCTCCGCCGTCAGTGGCATTGCCTCTCCGCCCGCCGCCGGCACCATCCAGATACGTTCTTCATTCTTGTCTTCTTCGCGGCTCACCGTTCCCATCGCGTACGCGATCCATTGCCCCTCGGGGCTAATCTGAGGGTCATGCAGATCGCGAAACGCGAAAATGTCAGTCACTCTGATTGGCCGTGGACCCGATTGCGCCTGCTGCGCGGAAGACTCCGCTCCACAAAAGCACACTCCCGCAACAACGAACACCGCCAATCCACGGAACCAAGTCATCAGAGAGTCTCCCAGCGACAGAATTGCATGCGACAAGCGGGCGAAGTTTAGCATAAGCCAGTCAGAGCACGCCTTGACCGGTAGGATGCAAATACCACCCGCGGTCATTCGGAGCCTGTCCGCGGCAGGCAGTCGAAGCGAGGAATCTCTCTACTCTTCGCCTTGCCCATACGACGTACGACGTCCCGCGCTCGTGCTTCCACCTCTAGACTGAAAAAATATTCATCGACTTGCATTTTTTTGTTGCGTGCAGGTGCCGACCTTGTATTCTTCAAAAGCGGACTCGTAAAAATTCCCGCAACGCCGGCCACGAGATCTGCCTAGGAGGACGACGGTACAAATTGAGCAGCATATCGGTTCCCGCCAACTCTCCTTCCCGTGTCATCGCAGCAGCTAAAAAGAAATCGGCAAAGCTCACGCTTTGGCCGCTGGTTGCCGCTACGTTCTTTATGGTTTCCGGGGGCACGTACGGGACAGAAGAAATCGTTCACGGCGCCGGTTACGGCCACGGAATCCTGATTCTGCTGTTTCTTCCCGTCTTCTGGAGCCTGCCGACCGCTTTTATGATCGGGGAACTTTCCGCCGCTCTGCCGCAAGAAGGCGGCTACTACGCGTGGGTTCGCCGCGGCTTGGGAAATTTCTGGGGATTCCAGGAAGCATGGCTGTCGCTTGCCGCCAGCATCTTTGACATGGCAATCTACCCGACGCTCTTTGTTTTTTATCTCAAGCAAATCGCTCCCTGGTTCGGCGAAGGAAATCACGGCGTGTTCGCCGGCCTGTTTGTCGTTGTCGCCTGCACCGTACTTAATTTACTCGGCATTCGTGTAGTCGGAATCACTTCGCTTTGGCTGTTCTTCCTGCTTTCGCTGCCCTTTGCAATGGTTGTCATTATGACTCCGCTGAAGCTTGCAGCGTTCGCCGCACCGCACGCCGCAGGAGCAACTGGAACCGGGCTGGGCCTTCTCGGTGGCGTCCTTGTCGCCATGTGGAATTACATGGGTTGGGACAACGCTTCCACCATCGCGCAAGAGGTCGAACGTCCGCAGCGCACCTATCCCAAAGCGATGATCGCCGCGGTGATTCTGGTTTCGCTTACTTATGTGCTTCCCTTCGTCGCCGTTTACTTCACCGGAATTCCCGCATCGAGTTTTGGTGAGGATGGCTCGTGGGCGACCATCGGCGGATTACTTGGCGGAAAACTTATGGGTATCGAGTGGCTTCGCTTCCTGATCGTTCTCGGGGGCATGATGAGCGCCTTCGGCATGTTCAACGCTCTGGTGATGAGCTACTCGCGGTTGCCACTGGCTATGGCGCGCGAAGGCATGCTGCCTAAAGCGTTTGCAGAAACCAGCAAGCGCACCAACGCGCCCTGGGTCGCCATCATCGTTTGCGCCAGCGGCTGGGCACTGTGTCTCGGCTTGGGATTTCAGCGACTGATCACTCTCGACATCATGCTGTATGGCGTCAGCCTGATGCTGGAATTCGTCACTCTGGTCGTTCTGCGCATTCGAGAACCGGAACTGAAACGCGAATTCCGCGTGCCGGGCGGTTTGCCCGGAGCGATTCTTGCTGGCGTTTTTCCGCTGGCACTGTTGATCCTGGCTCTAGTCAAAAGCGCTTCCGAAAAGGTGCTCGGTATGAACGGTCTGCTCTTCGGCGCGCTGATTATCGGCTCCGGTTTCCTGGTCTACGCCACGACGCGAAAACTCCGCGTTCCGGTTCGCCGCACTTCCGCAGGCGTCATCGAATCAACTTAACGCTTCGAAAATTCTCGCCTTAGTGCGGCCTCGTTTATCGCGCATTTATGTTTCGTGAGGCCAACGTGCTTATTCGCGCCGTTTCCTTTCGCTCAGCGTAGAACTCCGTTCGCAGCGACTTTTCCCGTCGCCAGGGGTTTCTATTCTCATAAGGTGCAACCGTCTGACGACGAGTTTGCAAGGAAACAGCAATGAAAACTAAATCTCTGATAAATTCCGTTTTGGGGGTCGGGGCATTTTTGTTGGCGGGTACATTCGCGCCAACAACATTTGCGCAAAGCGGAACGCAAGACCAGGCCACGCCGCCGGCGGCTTCACCACCAGCTGTACGAGCGCACGAACACGGCAAAAACCCGTTCGAGGGGCTGAATCTTTCCGATGACCAAAAAACGCAAATTAAAAAAATCCACGAAGAAGCGCGAGCGAAACGGGAAAAGGTGATGGCGGACTCTTCGCTCTCCGACACGGCTAAGCGAGAGAAATCGAAGGAAATTCGCCACGCAGCTATGGAGCAGGCTCGCGGCGTACTCACGCTCGAACAACGCAAACAGATGAAAGCAAATCGCGCTGAGCGCCGCGCCGAACGCTCGCAATCTCCGTCGGCGTAACCAAGGGTGACCAAGCGTAACCACGAGATAGGGCGAGACCGTCCCTTTTTCGCGGCGGCGGCCGTCCGCGATGCGCAACGCAGAGCGCAGATTTGCTATTCTGCCTATCGTGCGTATTTCGAACGGCCGCTTATTTTTTCGAATTATCCTGATCTGCTGGGCGATGGCTTTGCTCGCGTGCCCTCCTCTTTTTGTTTCGAAGGCGCAATCGCCTCAATCCCCGGCTGGCGGATCGCCGGCCGCGCAGCAGCCGGGCGCGCCAATTTCCACTCCGCCCTATCCCACGATTCCGCAGCCTCAGCCGCAGCGGGCCGGACTCAATATCGTCGTGCTCGATCCGGCCCACGGCGGTACCGATCCCGGAGCCCGCGGCGCACAAGGCATACGCGAAAGTGATTTGGTCCTGGACTTAGCCTTTCAGGTTCGCAGAGCTCTCGAAGCACAAGGCTTTCAGGTCCTGCAAACGCGCAGCGGCAACGAAAATCCTTCTTTCGACGACCGCTCTACGCTCGCCAACGCGCAGTACGGCGCGGTGTTCGTCACACTGCACGTTTCATCCACCGGGCTGCCCGGGACCGTGCGCGTTTACACCATGCCGGACACCTTTGCAGCCGTAGCCACCGGCGGCGTCATTGGCTGGGACCGTGCGCAAGCTCCCTACGTCACGCTGAGCCGTAAATTCGGCGATGCGGTGCAAGGACAACTTGCGCAGCGCTTTAAAGGCTCCCCAAACAATTCGCAGAGCGCCGCCATCCGTCAGTTGCGAACCACGGCGGCTCCGGCCATCGCCGTCGAGCTGGCCAGCGTCAGCGTGCAAGATCGCGCCGACCTGGACCGAATGATGCCCGGTGTGGGTGACGCGATCGCGCGCGGTGTCGCCGAGTTCCGTCCGTCTTACGTGGTGCCCGGCACAGCGGGAGCGCATCCATGAGCGGCAACTGGCGCACTTGGATAGTAGTGGCACTCGGCATCGCCGTGGTCAGCGCGGCGATTTACTTTCCGGTTTTGCGCAAGCGTGTAAAGACCACGGCGAAAATCACCGAGCCTTCAGAAGAGCAAGCGCGCCGCGAGCTTACGCAAGTGGTCGCGCCAAGTCCTACCGATCCGGTGGTCAAAGTAAAAATGTTCTGGACTTCAGCCGAGGATGAAAGCGCTCTGGCTCCAGTGACCATTCAACTGGCGCTTTCAAAAGACCCGGTGCTGCGTGCCAAGCAGGTGCTCAACACGTTGTTGGCCGGGCCGGTGGACTCGGATCTGCGCACGCTGCCGCCGGACGCCGCTCTGCTTTCTTTTTACTTGTTGCCTGATGGAAGCGCGGTCGCCGATTTTTCTGAAGCGCTCGCCACTTCCTCGCCATCTGGAATCCAAAGCGAGCAGTTGGCGGTGGATTCGATCGCACGCACCCTGGAAGCCAATGTGCCGCAGGTGAAGCGGCTGAAGATACTGATCCATGGGCTAGAACTGGACACGCTTGCCGGCCACGTCGATCTGACGCAGTTTTTCGTGGTTAATACCAAGGCGGCGCAGCAGGGCGCTGTGTCACTCGAGGCGCCAGTGAATATAGCGGTTCCGCCCGTCGCCGCGCTCAACAATGCCGCAACCGTTCCATCGAAACGTTGAGCGTTGACACTCCTCGAGGCAAACGGCAAACTGGCGCAGCCGCGATGAATTGCGAACTGGCCCGAGCCGTACGCCGCCAGCCGTCAGCACATTTCGAGCATCGAGACTAGCAGCAACGCCCAGGAGGCACAGTGAGACCGGACGGACGCGGCGCGGACCAGATGCGGACCCTGAAGATCACGCCGGATTTTATCTCTACGGCCGAAGGCAGCGTGCTGATCGAGCTCGGCAAAACCCGGGTGATCTGTACCGCCAGCGTGAGTGACGGAGTCCCGGGATTCCTGAAGGGGGCGGGCAAAGGCTGGGTCACCGGCGAATATGGAATGTTGCCGCGCGCCACGGAAGAACGCACGGCACGCGAAGCGGCAAGGGGAAAACAGTCGGGCCGCACCCAGGAAATTCAACGGCTGATTGGCCGCTCGCTGCGTGCCATCACCGATCAGGAAGCGCTGGGCGAGCGTACCGTATGGCTCGATTGCGACGTGATCGAAGCCGATGGCGGAACGCGCACTGCATCCATTACCGGAGCGTTTATAGCCTTCGCGCTGGCGATGGAACGCATGGTCGCCGCAGGAATGCTGAAAAACTCGCCCTTGATTGATACCGTTGCCGCGACCAGCGTGGGAATTGTGGACGACGTCGCGTTGCTGGATTTGATGTACGAAGAAGATTCGCGCGCCGAAGTGGACATGAACGTGGTGATGACCGGAAGCGGCGACTTCGTCGAAATTCAGGCCAGCGCGGAAGGCCGGCCTTTCACCGGAAGCGAAATGCAGGATTTGCTGGCGCTGGCCGCAGCGGGCATTCGCCGTCTCGCCGAAGCGCAACGCGCAATTTTGCCCGCCAAATTTCTGGCGCGCGGCCGCTGAATTCAAGTACCCCGACAATGATGGAATCCGCAACAAAATTGTCTCTGGCATCGTCCAACTCCGGAAAGCTAAAAGAATTTTCCGCCATCGCGGCGGAGATTCAGTCGACTCTAGAACTGGCTCTATTGCCTGGATTTTCCCAACTTGTGCCATTTCCCGAGGATGCTCCCACGTTCGCAGAAAACGCCATTGGCAAAGCATTGCATGCCTCGGCCATTTCCTCTGAAGCAGTCTGCGCGGACGATTCCGGGTTGGTCGTTCCCGCGCTCGGCGGCGAACCAGGCGTCCGTTCCGCGCGCTATGCGGGGCCCGATTCCACGGACATGCAAAACATCGCAACACTTCTCACTGCGTTGGCAGGGAAAACAAATGACGAGCGGGCGGCGCACTTTGTTTGCGTATTGGCGGTGGCGCGAAAAGGCAATGCGCTCGCCGTCATCAGCAATCGCGTGGATGGCTTTATTCTGGACGCACCGCGGGGATCGGGCGGCTTTGGCTACGATCCGGTTTTCTACTTCCCTGCTTTAAACAAATCGTTCGCCGAACTTTCCAGTTCCGAAAAAAATCTCCATAGCCATCGCGGAAAAGCTTTCCGGCGGCTGCTGGAGGTTTTGCCGGGCATGCTGTAGTCTGGCCAGCATGGCCAGACTAAAAAAAGGTAAACCTGCAAAGCAGAAGAAAGCGCACGGGAAAAACAGTGCTGGAAAAAAAATCTCCGCTCGCGGCGGAACACCCGACCCAACGAATCCCAAACGGGTGACGGCAATTCTGGCAAGACTAGACCAGGCCTATCCAAGCGCAACCTGCGAGTTGACACACGAAAATCCGTTTCAGCTGGTCATTTCAACAATACTGTCCGCGCAGTGTACCGATGTTCGCGTGAACCAGGTCACTGCAAAACTTTACAAAAAATATCCCGACGCCAAAGCACTTGCGCTTGCCAACCCCGTCGAACTGCAGCAAGAGATTCGTCCCACTGGATTTTTTCGCACCAAAACCAAGTCAGTGATGGGCGCCAGCAAAGCCATCGTGGAAAATTTCGGTGGCGAAGTGCCGCGCACGATGGAAGAAATGCTTAGCCTGCCGGGCGTCGCTCGAAAAACTGCCAACGTGGTTCTGGGCACGGCGTACGGAATTCCGAGCGGCGTTGTTGTCGATACCCATGTTCTGCGGCTCACACGGCGCCTGGAACTCACAAAGCACACCGAACCCAAAAAGGTTGAACAAGACCTGATGAAGATTCTCCCGCAGGATAAGTGGATCCAGTTCTCTCACCAGCTGATCTGGCACGGCCGCCGCGTATGCGTGGCTCGCAGTCCCAGATGCATCGATTGCAATCTTGAACCGCTTTGCCATTCAAAAGACAAGACCATCTAACACCATGCAACGGGTCGTTCAAACCCGTCATACAGATCTGTGCGACTTATTTTGATTTGTTTCTACGCATTCTATCTTCTACTTTGGTTTCTATTGTTTTCAACAAACTGGGGAATCTGCTTCTCGTTCAAAGGTAATCCCAATGGCCTCAGCCTCGCTCGCAAATGCACGGTTAGAGCACGGCAGCACCTGCTCAGAGCCGATTTTGCTAGATGTCCGCGATGCCTTTCTTGAACGAGGCATCTCCCGATAAGTCGCCAGACTACCGATTGCACGACTGGCATTCATACGCTTCAGGTACTCACACGGATCAACCACCAAATCTTCCTAGCCGCTCTCTGCCATTCTGATCCACTCCAGAGCGCAAGCTCCAAGTTTCAAACGTAGTCGTCAAAGCTCTCACGCAATGCTCGGGCGAAAGACTCCTGCTTTCGTCTTCACACTTTTCTGACGGGACCGGGATATTCGGTGAGTTTGTGATCGTTGGTGAGCAAGGTAATGCCCTCGACCGTGGCTTGCGCCACAAGAATGCGATCAAACGGATCTTTGTGCCGGGAGGGCAGGTGGTCCACATTGATGGCATGTTCGCCCGTAATCGGCAGTTCGGTGTAACCGTTATCAAGCAACCCACGGCGTAATACTCTTGCGTCAACCTGGAAGTTCTCGCGTCCGAGGCTCCCTTTGATCGTGATCTCCCACAAGCTGGCGGCGCTGAAGAGTAGCTCGTTCTCGGGATCGTCGATCAAAACCCGCGCCGCTTTGGACAACCGTTTAGGGTTGTCCGCGGCCCAAAGCAACAAGTGGGTGTCGAGTAGGAGCTTCACTCGCCGCCGCCGAACATCTGTTCGATCTCGGTGCTACCCATGGTGTTGAAGTCATCGGGAACGGAGAACTGTCCGCGCAGGAAGCCGAGCCTGCGCATCTGTTTGCCGGTAGGTGTATCGAGCGACGTGACCTTCACCAGAGGCTTGCCGGCCTTGGCAATAATGAACGGTTTTCCGTTCGCCGCCTGGTCCACCAAACGGGACAATTGCGTTTTCGCTTCGTGAATGTTGACGGTGGTCAAAGAGACTCCTTTAGATGAACTAAGTTCACTGAGTTTAGTCTATGTGCCCGTCAATGTCAAGGGAGCCTTGCACCCGCGGTCCGACCCAGCCAAGTAGGTCCAACGTGGCGGCGTTGGGTTCTCGCTGGATGTCTCGCGCCACCCGTTCCTGGGTGTCGGTCAGGCCCTCTTGCGCCGACACAACGGCTACGATCTGCTCCTCGGGACTTCCGTGAATTCTTTTCGCGAGAAACTGCGCGGCAGGTCGATACGCGGCGCTGCTGGTCAGGACTGATCCGCCGAGCTTCACCACAACGATTCTTCTTGCGGCGAACGACATCATCGTGCTCGTCCTCTATCTCAATTGGACCGGAAAGCGATTGCGCTCGCAGACCAGCGCAGACAAAACGCGTGAGAAAGCGGCAACAATTCACATTCGGCGGTTTTCTCATCGGCTGACGTGGCGTTTGAAATGGCAGGGTTCTGTAGCTATAACGGTACGGTGGCCGGAGGCCATCGAAGCATGGAACGCGAAAAGAAAGAAGCGACAGTCATTGACGTAGCCAAGGTTGGAGCAGCCGTGGCCGCACTGTCTGTTTTGACCGTGTTCTTAGCGTCCTTGGGAAGCGTTATGTACACGCGCGGATTATTCTCGGAGCTTGGATTTCCCGCATCTGCCGTAGGTGCAAAAGCCGCCGCAGATATGTTCACCGTCATCGCGTACCAACGTTGCTTTGTGCTTGTTGCGGTTGCAATTATAGGATTTATTCCGACGCAATGGTCTCGACTATCCGAGAAAACCAACCGATCCGTGTTTCTCACGGTCTTGCTTATAGCTGTGATGATTATGGGTGTAAGCATCGGGACCGGGAGCCAATCTCGCGCAGTACGCATTCCGATGGGAATACTGGCGACTATTTTTCCGTTCTTCGCTGGATATGTGTTTCGGTCTGCGGGGCAGGAGGTGGCACGATATTCCAAAATCTTGGTTATTTTCCTGGGAATGCTGGCCGCGTTTAGTCTCAATCTGCGCGAGATCGGATCTGGCCACGCGATAAAGGTTGTCTCAACGGGACTAAACGACGGTGACACGGACCAAGGAAACCGCTTTACGAGAACGCCAAAAGATTTCTCGGTAGTCACGCTTGTTTCTAAGGAAGAAGTGTCGTTTTTGACCGGAGGCCGGAAGGTCGACGGCGGCTACGTATACGCCCCCACTTCAAAGGCATTCCTGCGTTTCATTGCGGAGGATGAATCCAAATACTTCCTGATTGAGAAAACAAGCAATTCAAGCACACCCTGCACGCTACGCAAGGAATCCGTCGTTGCCATGATGTTTGAACCTGGCTCCGGGGTCTCTCGCCCCACTCCTTAAGCTCGACAGCGGCTTTGCTATTCCCTTTCCTATTCTTTGCTCTGCAGCACCAACTTCCCACGGTAAGTCATTAATAGAGCGTTACGACTATGATACGCTAACCCGGAGAATCATTCGGAGCCCCCATGCCCACTCTGTATACCGTTCTGCGCGCTCAACACCGTCACGCCCCTTCCATCTCTAAGTACAAAGGAAAACTTGCGCCAACTCACGGCTACCCCGGTCATACCTCGTTCGATGCACAGCGAAAGGCTCTCCGCAAACACTTCACGCCGCGTCAGCGCGATTCCTTCCGTGACCGACCGAACCGAAGCGTCATCATCGTTGGTGCGGGTCTCGCTGGCCTCTGCGCCGCCTATGAACTGAAATCACTTGGGTATACCGTCTCCGTCTACGAAGCCCGCCACCGCGTCGGCGGGCGCGCTTACAGCTTTCGCTACGCCGGCGACAAAATCGTCGAAGGGGGCGGTGAACTTATCGGTCGAAATCATCCGTTGTGGTGTGGATACGCTCAAACCTTCGGTCTAAAATTCTCCGACGTCTCCGACTACGGCAACTCACCCGTCCGCTTCAACGGCCGCACACTTAGTTTCGAAGAGTCCAGATCGCTCGCCGACGCTATGGACCCCCACATCGAGCGACTCAATCATCTGGCCGATTCCATCGTGGATCCCTTCGAGCCTTGGACTAACGCCAATTCGGCCTATCTCGACAAAACGTCACTGGCCGCCTGGCTAGATTCTCTGAGCTGCCCTACCAAAGCTTCCAAAAATGGTCGCGACGCCGTCGCGCAACAGCTGGTTGCCGACAACGGTCGTTCCGCCGATCAGCAGAGCCTCCTCGGCGTCCTTGCCATGATCAAAGGACACGGAGTCGACCGTTACTGGAACGATACCGAGGTTTATCGTTGCATCGACGGCAACGCTCAACTCGCTGAGCGGTTTCGGGATGAATTGGGTGGTCGAATTGTTCACACCGGAATCAAAGTCACCGCTATTTCCGAAAAAAAGGGCGTTGTCTCAGTAGAACTCGCACACACGACCGAGCAAGACCTGGAAGACGACCTTGAGACAGCCCCAAACCCACGGAAGCCTAAGCCTCAGAAATACAAGAAGCTCGAACCTGTCCAGGCCGACGAGGTTGTTCTCGCCATCCCACCCTCGGTCTGGCACCTGATCCATTTCAAAAATCCGGACCTTTGTGCAAAACTGCGCCAACCTCCTCGCCTCGGCGTCAATACCAAAAATCTTTTCGCTCTCAAAAGCCGCTTTTGGCGAAACTTCGCCAGCAGTCCGACCCTCACCGATAGCGACGGCCCCGCCGACATGACCTGGGAAACCACCGAGGACGTCCACGCAAAGGTCCGCAAGGTCAAAATCAACAAGCGCCCAGAATTCGCCTTGGTGGCCTTCTCTGGTGCCAGCCATTCGCAAGACCTCGTCGACCTTCCCTCAGACCATGACCGCGAGCTGGCTCTTCGCAAGCAACTCGCGAGCGTCTATCCCGGAATCGGCGGACAAATCACGGCCTCCAAATTCATGGACTGGCCCCACAAACTCTTCACGCAGGGTTCCTATTATTTCCCCGCCCCCAAGGAAGTCACCGCGTGGGGACCCTTCTGGAAAACCGGCTATTTGGACTGGCTCCATTTTGCCGGGGAACATACCTCCTACGCTTTCATGGGCTATATGGAAGGCGCGCTCAGTTCCGGCTTCCGTCTCGCCCATCGCCTCGCCGTCCGCGATAAGCTTCTGCCGTAAAGAGAGGCGGGCTTTCGTCGCATTTCCGCCAACATCGCCGAAGGACAAGCCCGCCGAAGCACGAAAGAGTTTCGGCATTTTCTTTCGAACGCAAGCGGCTCGCTCGCTGAGCTGGAGACGCAGCTGCTCTTGGCGCTCGAGCTCGGCCACTCCACATCATCCGTAATCGATCCGACCTTGGGTGAAATCTGGGAGCTGCAGAAAATGATTTCCGCGATCCAGAAAAAGCTCTCGTTGCGCTCCGATGGGTAGAATGGGCAACGCCTTCTTTTCCTGTTTCGCGGTGAGTGTAGCTGTTACATGGTTTTGTCTGGCCGCTAGCCATTGCTTTTCCTAAAGGCGATTCGCAAGCTGCAACGCGCGAAGGCGACGAAGGTCGCCGCGCCGGAGGCCGCTGAATCTCAGCCCCATGAAACTCCGCTCTGAGCCTCACGATTTGCCAGGCCTAGGCTGCCGGGAAGGTATCGCTTCTGCCATTAGTCACTCGAGTTTCACGGGCTGGTCTGCTCCACGCTTTCAGCCTGATCCCCAAACAGATTCACCTCCATCGTGCGCGCGAATTCGGAGAATTTTTCCCGAATGATATCCTTTCCTTTCTTAGCTGGTTTGAGAACCGGCACTTCGGAACTAGACATGGACCAGAGGCGCGCCTTGTTTTTCGCGTGAAACGATTCAAAAATTTGACAGAGCTCCACTGTATGTAGGTAGGGCGCAAAGCTTTCTACATCGTTGACGGTCAGTGCGATTAGGGGAGTAATCACTTGGCGAGTCTTTCTCGGCGGAAAATCCTTTCGAAACTCTTCGTCCAGATACCGACCCATGAACGGCACGCCCATACTTCTGTCGAGGCACACCAGAGCCGGGTAAACACGATCAACACTTTCAGCCGCAAGGCCGTCCAGCGGATCACCGCCGAAAAACCGCACCAGGTTGTGCTTCAACTGACCCAATCCCTTTTTCCCCTCGGTGTGACCTTCAATAAATTTCAGCCGCAACTCGTCGCCAAGCCTCGCGGCATCGCCCGAATATTTGCAGTCAGCCCGAAGCACACTCGCTTTGTGCTCCAACACGACAAGATTTCGTCCTTCCAGGAGGCAAGCATCAAACGCTTGATCTCCGTTGGAAAAGCGCGGCTGCTTCATGAGGCGGCCTCCGACCGAATAGTTACTTTCCAGAATCTCGTTGATGTATTCCTCGAACAATCTTCCCCAAAACGCCGCTAACTTTTCCCGTTCGCGGTTGGTTGGCAATTCAGAAAAAAGCGTCCAATAGAGGCCCCGGCCGGCCTTCTCGACCAGGAAGCCTGGATCGAGACAAATGAAAACATCCTGCAGAACTTCGAGGAAGGAAAACCTTTGCAGCACCGAGAAATCATCGCCCGGCCTCTCCTGCAGCCGCTTTAACTCTTCACGATAGCGATCCGCAGCCAATGCCACTTTCGACAAGAAAGTCCGCACCTTTTCCGGAGGGATTCTTGTGTTTCGAAAGAACGCAGGACGAAGTAACAAGGCTTCCGGGCTGCTGAGGAGCTCGTTGGTTTTGGGAACGAGGTAGCGTGTCGCTGCGGCAAAGACCAATTCGCAGAACTCGCGCAAGCCGATGCCTAGGTGCTCGAGAAACAGTTCCGGCAGGTCCATGTACTCAGCTGCCTCTTTCACGGCCGGAGCGACCGCGACCTCTTCGAACATCAGTAAGCTTCTCGCGATATCATTTATGTATTCGTCGTGCGGGATGTAATCCGTAAACGGAAGCAGGTTGGCCAATTTTTCGAGTGTTGAGTCACTTCGACCTGGTCGATTCGGCAATACGAGGTCGTTTGCCATCAACAGAGCCGCGCCTATTTCCTCCAACGCGCCGGGCGCACTCGGCATCGCGCTTCCTGAATCCGAACCGAGGAGAGCTTGCTTCGTCGCAAACAGAAGAGGCAGCCTTGAGAAAGCAAGCCTCTGTTCGGGTGACCGCCGCCGAAGCATATCGATCGCGTTTTTCTGCCGGGGCATGAGCTGCCCGCACAACCAAGCATCCAATTCGAAATCGGGCTCGTTTTTCCAGGTCCCCAGCAGACAGTTGATCTTGGCCAAGAGAGATGTAATTTCTATGCGCCGATATTTCGACAAAATCGCTTGCAAATCACCGAGAACCGGTTCTTTTCCGAAGATCTCCGCGTACGATCACGGCGCCACGCGCCATTGGTCCTCCTCGCAGCCACGTCTCTACGGGACTTCCGACCTGTTTCCTTTCGGCCGAATTCGAAGGCCAGTCATGCAGATCTATCTCGCACCGCCTACGCAGGCAATGTGCTTAGTTCTGCCGGGTGGCTGCGGGACACAGAATCGCGACGATTTTCCCTCGGGATTCGATCCTCACGGACTGCTTCCCAAATCGCGCTCGAGACAAATATTCAGCCATTCGGCTTCGGAAACGACCGGGAGTTATGGATTCGTGTCGATACTCGGGACGAGGGAAACGACGCTTACCGTCCCCTCCCGGACGCACCTCGCTTGGCGAAGTTAGTCGGGCCAACGTTTGTCCACGCTTCTGGATTCTGAACGAAGCACCGCCCCAACGGACCATACCCAAGTAGTCGGCAAGATTTCGGTAAAGCTCGCTCGGCGTGACCGCGTCATTATTCTTCATCGGCTCTCTCCAACGTTACGTTGGAAGCGACGTAACGGTGATGAGATACTACCGCGGAGTGGCGCGCGCTTCCGTGCTAATGAAAAAGATCGACAGAGTGGCGCTAGGACCCTCCGCGCCATACCTCTGGCACGAAATGAGAAAGAAACGCTATGCCGTGATGTATCCGCCGAGTGCCGCGTACCTGCTTTTGCCTCATATGCGGCTATCGAATGAAGTGCGGACCCAGATCATCGTGCAGGAAATGGCGGAGGGCCGTGAGGTTTGGTCGGAAATACAGACCAAGGTTAACGGCGCCGAGACCAAACTATACGTCTGCAAGAAGTGGGCCGGCGTCTTCCTCGGCGACCATATATTGTGCCTGGATCAATATCCCCTCCAAGAGCTTTCCCAAATCACGTTTGATGTTCCAGCAAATGCCGCGGAAGTGCCTGAGGCAGGGAATCCTATCCTGGAACAGAAGGTCATCAAAGCAAAGTATCGGATTACAGAAGTCAGCGATGACAGAGTTGTGTTTGTGCCGGTTCAAAAACTGCACCTTTTGGAACAGGGCGCAGTGACAGAACTTTGCAACTTTACGGTGAACCTCGACGCGAAGCTGAAGAAAGACATGGGCGAGATAAAAGTTGGCGACCTGAAGGACTTCCAACTGACCGTGAGCGTGCAAACCGGATACGAAAACCTGAAAGCCGATTCCGAATCATCCGCGACTCCATAAATACACGCTTTGCAAGCGACGACTTTCGCCAACCGCGCCCACGCTTCTGTCCGGAGCCCTCCCCTATCTCAGGGCCCGCTACATCAGCGTCCGCGGATTCATCTCGAGGACACCCGTCAGCGCTTTGCGCTCAACTTGGCTCCAGTGCAGCTCGATGGTCTTCACCAGCCAATACGTCCCGAATGCGGATACGCCGGCCATCTCCAGCCAAAAGCCTAGATGTCCAGAGTTATAGGCGAAGATCCAGGCGAGCACGGGCAACGCGACCATCGCAATTCCAAGCAGCCGGTACCATGCTCGAAAAATCGCGATTTTCTTCTTGTCCTCTGGGCTCGGGTTCGGAATCTGTCGAAGAGTTTTCTCGGAGCAGAAGATACAGGTGAACCCAGCGCTTACGAAGAATGTGATCGCAGACGGGAAGTGAAACGAATGGATATTGAAAGCATGCGTTCGACACGGCCATTCCATTGGAAAGAGCGCAACACAGGGAGCAGCTAACCCCGCGAGATTAAGCGCCCAGTTCTCCCATTTGCTGAATCCCTTTAGCAAGAACATTGCCGCTCCGATGAAGAAGAGATTTCCCACAAACCAATTCCGCATCGGCCCTCGGCCGTCTTCCACTTCCCGGCAGTTCTGATCGACCACCTTTCCGTCCTTGTCGCAATGGGGGAGAGTGCATTGAGCGGTTGCGTGATAGTAGGCGCTCATCGAGCCGGCAAAGGATACGCCCATCACCTTGCCGCCAAACACAAGCACGAGTGGGAGGGACAGTCCGATAATTCCGACCCCGAGTCGCAAGTGGAGGAACATGGACAACATGAGCTTTTGGATTTCAGTCATGGCACACGAAACCTCCGCTAGCTTATGACCTTCACACAGCGAACACCCACACCTTCAAACACTCAACGAATCGTAAACATACTGGGCGCTAACATCGAGAACGTCTGCCGGCGTCGTGGGAGGTGAAACGAAAGACGCCAACTTATCGTTGATACGGTGACCCTTTAACTTGGCGGGTGCATTTGCAGCGGGTAGATAAAGCCGCCCATGCTTTTGCATCCACGCTTCCCAGATGCGATCGACGTTGCAGTGATTGAGAAAGAACACCGGGTCGTTCGGCGACGAGGCCGGGCTCATGTCGCCTCCGATCCAAACGTGCACGCGATTGTGCAGCGCTGGGCCGTTTGGCCAACCTTCGACTTGATTCCTGAAACCGGGTGAGCTCACGGTCCATGGCGACGCATCGTACGGTAGGGCATTCAGGGCATTTGCCGTGTCCGTCTTGTTAGGGAGGGTATGAATGCCCTGACTCAAAGTACGGGCAAGACCGCGCTTGACCTGCTGTAGGTCGCCGTTGGAATCCGTGTCTATGCGCACGCAAAAGGATGACGGGTCACTAGAGTCGAATACAAATGGGCCGGTCGTTATGGGATCTCCAGAACCGCCGATGCCTTCAGGCTTCCAGAGATTCGACTTCAGTTGCTCTTGCGCTGAACCCTCTCCGTCTGCTGCCCAGTCCCAGTAGGGAAGCCCAAAACTTGTATCGCCCAGCACGCGCTGAAGATTTAACTCCAGCTGGCGCAGCATGAATCGGTGCCACGCCGGAAATACCGGTCCTCTGTGTGCGGCGTTTCTTTGTTCTGGATTGTTCTGGGCAGGTGTGGGGGTCATCATGGCATGTACATGCCACACCACAAACAGGTCATACGTACTCACCTGTTGCGACGGTCCAGGAACACCTAAATCGCTGGTCGTTGGACCGGTAAATTCATTCTTCAGCTTTTTGACACCGTCACAGTATTTTGTCAGGGCGCTTGCATTCGTTAGGGCGTTCGGGCGGGTGATAGCCATGAGTTTCTTACTCCTTCTCTAATCCTCACTTTTTCGACTTACTTGCATGAGTTTTCGATTTGATTTTTTTGGAAGCTTTCCCGCTGGACATCTTCATGCCGCCCATGGGAGAACCGTTCCTGCCGCGGCTTGAGGATCTCCGCCCCGGTTTCTTTACAAAGTCTTCGGGGAAGTTGTCGATTAGGGCTCTGACTAATCCGACTGCGGAGTCGAAACTGTAGTTGGGCAAGCCGTGATACTGAACTTGGCCACTATTGGTGAGCATCATGTGTCCCGTTACAGCCTGACCGTCGACCGTAATGTCGTATCTGGTCCGAATGACAATGTGATGTCCCTTGTAGTCGTCTTCCCGAGTGGTATCCTGCCCGCCTTTGCCGCGCATCATCGCTTTCATGGAGGATGTGTTTTTCTTTGCGTTCTGCTTTACGTACTTAGCGATAGATTCGGGACTGGGCAGGAATTCTTTCGTGGCCATTTGTCCTCCTCTGGCTTCTAAGCAGCTTGGTAAGCCGAATACGCCCGCCGCTGCTCGGACTTATGTTTCCCGAAATGCAACGGTTCTGCAATCACGGCCAGGGTCGAATGAGCTCCAACCATGGCGACAACCCACACGCCGTTCCAAGTCTTCTGCTCAGGTTCGGATCCGAGTCACTGAATCACAGGAGCTGTCGCGACGCATGAACCCCCGTTGTTGACCACCTGCGTCCCCGCAGTCAACGTGCCTGCAATCTGCAGCGTAAGAGTTCCTCCGCTGGTTGGATTGATAATCCCCTTGGCGTTACGGGTTTGGCTGGCTGACAGCGGAACGGGGTTAAGGGCAACGCTGAACGCGCCCAGCCGAACCGTGGTGGAACTTGTACCGCCGTTGTGTGTGACGGAAAACGTTGTGCCGTTTCCAGCCTGCGTGTTCCACACGTTGAACCAGCTTGAATCGGCGTCGTCGAAGGTGACTTCGACGTCGGGGAATCCAGTGAGCGACGGTGTGGTGCCGGTATTCGGTGTTACGCTCAACGTAAGCTGAACGTTGCCATTGGATGTGGTTGCATTCGTCAGGGGATAAACGCAAGGCGAAACAAACTCCACGTTGCGCTGCCCCACCTGGTTCGAATCTGGAGCGTCGGTGCTGTTAGACGGAGGTCCCTCGCTGTCGGCCTCAATGGCCGCAAGAAGGCATTTGTGACCGGCGCCAATGCCCGTCGTGGGGGCAGTAAATGGGAGTGGACCGATGAGAGCCTGGCCACCCGCGGGAACGGTGACACCGGTGGAGCCGAGGTTGTTGCCGACGTACTGCATGCCGGTGATGGGCGCCCATTGAATGGAGAGCGCAGCGGGGTCCGCAAGGTAGACCAGCGCTTTCGCCCCCGTAACGTCGGAACAACCGAGATCGTTGTGCAGGCGTATCCAGATGTCGAACTGCCCACCGGGTGTGATGGTTGTCTCAGTAGATACTGCGTTGAGATCGACGGGCGTTCCGTGCGGTACCAGAAAGATGTCGGGGCTCTCCCAGAAAACTTGGTTGCCGATGGTCGAGGGTGTGACGCCAAAATCTTGCGGGCTGTCCTTTATATAGGCATGGCTTGGCCCCAGGCAAGTGCCTGAGGTGGTCGCAGTGATATTGGAAACGGCCAGATCGGCGTTCAGATAGCTCAATGAGGGCGTGCCGATAGCCGTCAGGTTATTGGTCTCAACCGTGCCGATGCCACCGATAGAGGTGGTGGCATTGGGCTGGAGCGTAGGACCCGAGCAGACAGGGCTACCGGCTTGAGTATCGCCGGCGCAGTTAGAAGCTGCGACCTGGGTGATGACCTCCGCATTCGTAAACTGTGCCTGAAAGCAGTTAGCCATGCCAAGCAAGCCACCGCTCACCTGGGACCAACTGCTGGCCAGGTTGTAATCATCATTGGCGACTACCGCATACGTGTTGGGCTGCCCGGCGGGCAACCAGCTCAGTGAGGCCTCCAAGGTCAACTTGCCGCTGGGAGTAGTGTAGGCAGCAAGATTTCCCGAGTCAAAAGGCTGAAGACCGCCGGAGCGTTGCGTCGGTGAGGGTACGACGCACGTCTTGGGATAGGTCTGCTTCGTTGCATCAACGTTCCAAATACAGATGCCGTTGGTGCTGCCGTCGGACATGACGACAAATTGAGTTTGCGCGCTATCACCCTTGTTTGCGCCGCTCGGTATGCTCCAAAAGTTCGTGTTGTTTTGAACGCTCCATTGGTTCGCTACGTTGGTGCCGCTCGTCGGGCAGCTACCAAAGCTGTTGGGAAGAAAAGTGTTGGTCTCCGAACCGACCTGGGGAACGGTTACGGCAAGTTGCCCAAACACGAGCGGATTCGTAGCTGAGGAGGTTATGGTGACCTGAGTGTCGGGATGAGGGAAGTGTGCGTCGATGAAGGCGTCGCTGGCACAAGGAGTCCCCTTCCAACCATTGCGGGTGTACACGTAGCAGCCGATCTCCGGCGGAGGTGGTGGCGGGAGTGGCGGTGGTGGAACAGCCGGAGCAGTCGGCGCAGGGCCAGGGCACGCCGAGCTCTGGTCATAGTGCACAGCGGAGTGTTCGTCGAACTTCACGGACCTGCCGACCACAGAACCGAAGATCTCGGAGTGCAGCTCAACCTCGGACCGCGACGCGTAAAGCAAACCGACTAGCGTGCCGCCCGCCTGTAAGCGGACCTCATGCGAGCCGAGCACAATGAACTGAAAGTTCCGGGGACTGCCCTGCAGGTTGACATGACCGCCCAGGCTAAGGTGACCGGTGACAAAAACGCTCACCAGCCCGGGAAGTACGTTGATGGTACCCGGAAAGTCCAGATCGATATCGGCGGCAACGTAGTTGCCTGGAGGCAGCGTAATGCTGTCGTGCTGGTCGTGGATATGCAGGTTCCCGGGAGCGCTCGCACCGAGTGGGAGGGGTCGGGCATTTGCGGGGACGGGAACATCCATCAGGCCGGCGGGGGAGTTTTCGATTTGCAGGCCATAGATCGTACCGCCATGCAGGCCGATGGATTCTGCCGATCGAACGGTTCCGTAGCTCCCGCGGTTGCCTTCATTGCCGTGGCCATAAGGGCCACGGACTGACTGATAGGAATCCACTAGAGACTGCTCGTCCATCGAGACTGCGCCGGTGTTGGCGATCACGGCATCCGCCCGTGCCTGGCACGGAACCGGTGGAGTAGGACTGTAGGACGCTACCTTTGAGCGCTGGTCGTCCGTCTGCCTACTTTGCGTACCGTCATCGGCCATGCAATAAGCGGAACTGCAAACCATAAGAAGCAACAGAGCCACGCAGTACACAACACGCATTTGTCCGTTGGATCGGTCTCGTTCCATCACAACCTCCCTAGCTGGTACTTCCCCACGGTGGTCTTGCTGATAATCGCTGTTGTTCACCCATCGTGTAGAATGGTCGCGTCGTAAAATGTGTCTTCGTAAGACGAAGATACCTGACGAGCCTTAGGTTCTTTGGCCTGAACAAAGACACGAATGCACTCAGAAGCTCTGTCGGGAGTCGACCAATGCGTGCGATTCGTCAGGTCTAGTATGTAGTGCTTAAGGATGTACTTTCGTTTCACGGAATCGCCGGAAATTCTCGGGTTCCTGCTAGAGGTTTTGCTCCGCACGCGACGCCACAACCTTAGCCCCAAGGCCTTCGGCCCCCATCTCTGGAAGTTGCCACCGTTTCTGAAACGGTTCCACAAGTCCTGGCACTATTCTCTCGAGTGTCGCGGTCGGGGTTTATATTGGCCCGCGTCATGGGGACGGCTAGGGAGAAAACGCCTCTGGCGGCGTCGACCGGAATTACCGGAGCAGATTGAATAACCGCAGGAGTGCCACGCCAAACGTTGCCGCGTTAAGAATAATCCAAAACTGATTTGCGCCTTTCATGAAGGTAGTTTCGGTTCCGGGCTTGGTAATGTGATGATGCCAGCCCTTCGGCGCTCCTGGTTTCCAAAAGCTTTCTTCCACCGTCAGCAGATAGCTCGTAAAGAGACCGTAGACCTGCTTGACCCCTCTCGCCCGTAGCCAACCTAAAGTCGTGAGGAGGCAGGGCACAACGTAGGCCCAGGCAGGTGGCTCCTTGTCCCTGCTCCACAACCATCCCCATGCGACCGCCACCGCGACCACCACATTCCGTTCAAGCGACCGCTGGTCCTGCTCAACCGTCTCAATCTCTTTCCGGAGAGATTCGAACTCTTTGAGGTAAAACTCTTCGGATCGCGCCCCGAAAATTCCCATTGGTTGTTCCGTCATGGGTTTTCTCTCGATCATTTCACCAGTGAAGGATAGGTCGACCGTCTTCGAACGCACGCGTGGCTACCATGTCAGTGCGATGCGACAAACGGAGAAACGTACAAAGCGGTGCCGCCAATGTTGAATAAACTGGTCAAACAATCGCTGACATTCTTGTTTTCCGGATTCCATTTCGCCTGCACATAGTAGCGGTCCCCTTGGGTCGAACCGGTGGGCCGCAGACGGAGGAAGTTATCGGGGTTAAGTGTTCTCTCGGACACCAGTTTGAACGCGGAACTGTTCGTGGTTTTGAGTTGCGCGAGCACGCGCTCCACCTCTGGCTCCTCCATGTGAAGGATGCACGCAATGCCTTCCGTTTGCTTGGCGCCGTTCGAAGCCAGAAGGCCAAGAACGAATCTGTCGCTGTCAAACGTCTGCAAGACCGAGACGGCCCAATATTCGAGCTCCTTGTCGGAGTGTCTCGTTAGATCTAGAAAGGTGATTAGCACGGGCTCGACGCTGGTCGATAGTGCCACCGCGTTGTCCTTGGCTTTCTGCGGCTGCCCTGCAAAATCGCGCATCGCTTGTAACTTGCTGCCCACCGAACTTCTCGTGTCCTGCAAAGTATTGACGTCCGCCAGAAGAACGCTATCGAGGTTAGACACGTTGGCCATCGCAGTGAATGGGTCGTGGGATTGATTCTTCTGAGAAGTCAGTTGGGAGTCCGCATAAACGGTTGCGTTGAAAGACGAGGTAGTTGCAACAGCACACGGCCCCTTTGGGGAGTAGGCTCTTTTGACCACATTTTTCAATTGCTTTGCGTCCCATTCGATGGTGAAAGTGGGTTCCTGTAACGCCAGTTCATCGCCCAATCGGTACTCGAAAGCTAAACTTTCAGGTGCCCCGCCGGAGCCTTTGGAAAGATCGACGTCGAATTTTTCACAATCCGTAAACGAGCCATTTCGGATGACAACGAAATGCGCGTTGTGAATCAGGTCAGTATCCGGACTCAACGGGCCGCTTGGCTTGAGCAACTCGTCATGAAATAAAATTCCTTGTCCCTCGTCGGAATTCAGAGACTCATAGCCGTGCAATCCCTTAACAACGCCTCGATAAACGTGAGAGCTCTGTTCACAGCGTTTCGACCAAGAAACGGAGATGAAGACAAGAACGACGCCCACAATAAAAGACCCGAGGAAAACGGTTCCGTAGAGTAACTTTTCCTGCCCGGTGGGGGCAGGATTCTTGTTAATCAGTTTCCGGTACCGGTTTTCGGCCCAAATTAGGATCGTCGTGAGGAAAAACACAGAAAAGAAGAAAGGGCCAAATCTCTTGGCAAGCTCGCTCAAGCTCGCAAGACTGTCGATGCTGCTCGAAATCAGAAGGGACAGGGCTAAGCTAATCATAGGCACCTGTGCAGGAAAAAAGAGGGAGTGCGAAAGTAGGATGGGCATGAGGGCTTACCTCAGAGATATTGCCGCTAACGCTATCATAAAAACCAGAAAGTCCACTACTACTATCACCGAAAAGTAGTTGTCCACCCCCGGCGCCTTCACCCTGGGCGATTGCGTCGCTCGCTTCTGGCAAAACTCATCGCTTTGCTGTGGCGAAACTCGTCGCTTGCACCGCCACTCCAGTCACTAATCACTGAATTCAAGCCTCCACCGCCGCGGCTTCGCATAATGAAAGATTGAAAATCAGTAATTTTTAAGCAGCCGTAAGCATTCTCGGGCAAGATTAGAATTGAGCGTGTAGCTCCTATGAACTTCAATCATTCGATGGGACTTAGCCTACAAAACCCTCGTTTTTGCCCTTTTTGATTGTCGCAAGTTTTGCCCCAAAACCTATTAGAATTGACAACGTGATCGACTGGAACGGAAGAAGCATACCGTGGGCAACTGTGTTCAAGGCTAGGCAAGAGCCATCTGGCAAACTGGTTCCAGCCGAATACAGACTCAATCCCCAGCAACGATTTGTTGTTAGGAAAACTCTTCAAGAATTGCACGATCCCGAAATGAGAAAGGAAACGTCGATCCATGAGGCGATGCACGGGCATTACTCAAAGATTCCCTACACCTACATGCCACCTAGATTCATAACCTACGCTGACGGCAGGTGGGATATGGCTCCGGCTTCGATACACCACATACGGGACTGGGCTATGACGAGCGATAGGGAGATAGCGGATTATTTGAAGATGTGTTTGGCTCCGACCCATGCAGGTAGAACCGGAATTTTGGGTTTAGGGGTCGAGCCATGGAAATATGCGCCGGACTTGCAAAGGGTTATTGCGTTTCTCAAGAAGGTTAACGGCGATGAACCGGGTCGTGGAGACTTACTGGCGAACCAAGCAATCGTAGAGCTGCAGGTGGAGTTGAACGACCCCGCAGTTCAGAAGATGATTTTGGATGAGGCGGGACGGGTGTATCAAAAGTTGTTTGGAAAAGCTGGTAGTATTGATTGAGGGAGAAGCGAAGATGTTCACATATAAATTTTTAGGACTTGACGCAGTAGATGCTTCAACTCCGTATTATTACGGCAGCCTGCCAGCGAAGCCCGAACTCGGTCATATTCTCGCCTACGAGGAGTCTGACAATCGCTATGCCGTAGTCCGAATGGAAGGCGAAGGATTGGTCGGCGCTGATGAATATGCGAATCAAAAGGAACTTGCGTGGGCTGAAATTGGTCGGGGCGAGAGCGTGCCGACATTGTGGCTGCAAAAACTCGGTACAGAAGAAGTGAAGGCTGCGGGTCGGTCTTTCAGCTACGAGGAAGTTAAAGAATTTAGCCAGAAGAATCGCGAAACGCGGCTTTCCGCATCTGCAAATTAGCTCCGCTTTTTGGCTCCGCCCTTTTGCAACGATGGGAGGACGTGTCCAGTCTTCTATGGCCTGTGGGTTGCGAATATCCGCCGCCTTTCGCCTTCTCTTTCCTGCAACCTGTCCGCTGTCCTAGCTGTGGCCCAAAGACCTACTCCCTACTTTTAATGATGCCACCTCTTGTGGTATATTTATCCCAGGAGAAAAACCATGGCAGAACTGTTCTCACTCGACGAGGCTGCGGCCATAGCGGAGATTGAGCCCGACACAGTTCGGACCGCGCTTGAAAAGAGATCGGTAACACCGTCACGCAAGATCAAAACAGGCAAAGCCGTGCGCTACCGTTTTTCCGAGGGGGACGTGCTCTTCCTCCTAATTCTTACCGAATTTCCTTTCGCCCTCACGAAGAAAGACAAAGATTCCCTCGCCAAAGTCCTTGCACGTGGAAGCAAGACCGCGAAGCATTGGGTTTCCGAGGGGCCGGATATCGTTTTTCATTCCGGCGAAATGAAGATATGGATCGAATGCAAAACCTATAGGAAAACCGTAGAAAAGAATGTGGCTGCGTATCGCTGGGGAAAAGAACGCGTCGTTTCGTCGCCGGAAATCCTGGGCGGCGAACCGGTCTTCCGAGGCACTCGAATCCCCTTGGAACATATTGCCGCTCTCTTCCGCAAGGACGTGACCACAGAAGAGATCGCCGAAGATTTTCCCTCACTCGATTCGAGAGATTTGGAATATGCCCGGCTTGCCGCTCGATTCGGAGATCCGCCGGGGCGACCCAGAAAGCGATTGCGAATCGAACGGGAGCGCGGGACTCCCAAGTGATCCGGCTGCTGCTCGACGAACACATCTCACCCGCATTGGTCGCTAGGTTGGGCGAGAAAGATATCTGTGCCCAGTCGGTACCCCACGTCGGGTTAGCCGGCCGGCCGGACCCTGACATCTTTAAGTATGCTCTCGAGCACGACTTTGCGGTCGTTACCACCAACGCGCGCGACTTCATCCGCCTTCTCGATGTGGAGGTTCACCCTGGTCTCATTGTTTTGCGAGAAAGTGGATTGACACGTGAGGAGCAATGGAACCGCATCTCACCCGTGATCGATTACATAGCGAAGTCGGGTGACGAGAATTTCTTGCTCAACAAGTTGGTGGAGATCTCCGGGTCCGGGCATTGGGAAATCCGTGAGATTCCGCAGCGCTAGTTTCTTTGTATTGACGCAAGCTGGGACAGCCGCCCGAAAGTTATCTTACTTGACGAACAGCGCCTCACGGAGCTGGTCGCGGCCTACGAACGACTTCATGGTTCGGTAGCTCCGGAACAGCTCTTGAATTTCATTGCTCTGGTAAACCTTTTGAAACGGCCGAATTACGCTGGCTGAAATCATTTCTAGCGTGCTCGAATCGACGACTCGGTACCGCCGGAATCCTTCGGGCTTCTTGCTGTGGAACATTGCAAAAACAAGTCCCCCCGGGCGCAGTAGTTCGGTCACAAGTCCGACCGTTTCATTGGCAAGCTCTGGTTCCAAGAATTCCAGTAGATCCCAGAGCAAGACTGCATCAAGAGACCCACGCTTATACTGCAGATTAACCTCGAGGAATCGCGCTATACGACCGCGCACTGCGGCGTCACCCGAGGTGGGCACCCCAGGATCTTCGCCGAAGGGGACACCTTCCTCTTCAAGAAAGCCGTTCCACGCGCTCAACAGATCATTGGATGAAACAAGGAATCCCCGCTCGATGAAAAAACTTAATGTCGTTTGCCAAGCCGGTCCTAGGTCCAGAATTGATCCTTTTCCTACTCCATCGAGGTTCCACATGAGTTCCTTGAATCCGTTGGAAAGGCGCCGGGTTTCGGGCTCGCCGCCCGGTGTGTGCCGAAAGGTTTTATTCGGTCGCGTAGCGTCAGGTGCGGCGGGTATCGATTGTATTCTCCGCAAGCCTGGTAGTGCCCCGTGCTGCGTACCTGATTCTTGACCTACCGTGGCGCGCGCCCGCACGCCCTCCGCTGTATGGCTTTGCCTGCTGCCGCCGATTTCAGGGTACCTGGTGCTATCTTTTCTCGAGTACTTCTCCGCAACGTCGTACGCCGCCTGACCTGCGGCACTTTCCGTTTGTTTGAGACGGCCTATTGCATCTGCAAGATTTTGTGCCGTTGAAACGTCAAGCGCCTGATTGCCGGTTGCAAATATGCCCCGGTCAAGGAGGAGCGAATTGCGCCTTCGTGCGGTGCCGCAAGGTCACTAGACCTTGTAGTGCTCGGATATGTAAATTCGTTTCATGGTTTGTCCTCAAGCCGACTGAGGACGCGATTTGCAGGAGAATGTCGACCACATCGTCCCGCCGAGGAGACAGAATGAAAACGGGGTCGACCAACATCAAGAGTTCGTCACCAGCCTCCCCTAGCCAGGCAGAAGTTGGATTCTTTGCCAAGTCCGTCAAAAATCCCAAAAGGATATCTTGGATGTCTTCCCGTACCTGTCTCGTGAGCTTGGGATAGATAATCGCGAGAAGATAATGCGGCATAGACCCATCTCGTGGGTCGGAAGCAACCCTTGCATCATCGCCATGCAGTCTCCGATACACCCATTCGTTTAGCTCTCTGCGAGACAGCGCCTCGACACTGGGGATGTTAAGTTTGCCGTTTTTCTCTGTGCGAGGTCTCTTCATAGGACTTCACGCAAGGGCGCCATCAAGGAAGCCCCTGCGAGCACTGCGTGCACAAGTTCTGGTCGGGGCTCCGATTTCTCAAGCTCTGGCCATGGCATTGTCATGCCGTAAGGGGCGCCGACGGGAGCGGGGCGAAAGAAATAGGGCCATTCTTCCCCGGCGTATGCCTCGGCTAGCGTAGGGAACCGCGCAACCGTATCTCTAGGCAGAATGTATTCGAATAGTATCAGAGGTAGCTCGGATTCATTCCGGTCAAGCCCCAATAGGCCGCGTATGCCTTCAGCAGAGTTTGGCATGTTTTCGAAGGGAGATCGTTCCGCCGCATCTGGGTTGAATGTACTCCACATCAGATAGATGCCCAACTGATAATTCTTCCACCGTTTAGTCAATATTGTTACGGGCTGTGACAACATGTTCCTTACAGCGCGACGGGCCGAACTAACGGTCGCAAAGTAATTCAATTTGCAAAGGAGTCTACAAAGCCTCTGGAGGGTGACTGCGCGGCCTAGCTTGCACGTAAGACCAAGGGAAACTTCCGGGCCGCGGAGTGTGAGGACTCTGAAAGTTCTGCTGACAGACTGGCGGCATCCATCAGGATCGGATCCATCGCGAAGGCCAGCAAAGGTAGTCGTCCACCCTTCCTGGGTGAAGCGGGTTTCAGAGTGAAAATTCAGTACGGCTTGATATGCAACCGCAGACCGAGTGCTCAAACGACGCAAATTCGCCCTGACTCGCCGCTGGTCGGCCAGAGGTATCGTTTTCAGAGCTTCATCGATCTTCATGGCACTAAAGCACCTAGTTTAGCACCATACCTGGCTGGGCCAATTAGCGTCAGTTCCTCAATGTCTCTCAACACCCAACCTAACTCGATCCCGATAATCTTGGGCTCGATTCCCATTGCTCGCCCAAGTTAGCCTGTTTCCCTTCAGGAAGTTAGCGGTTTCTTGCGGCGTCAAAACCCGGCGATAACAATCGATCTACGCCTCTACACTTACGAACAATACGTCAACGAGCTTGCACAAGTTGGCCTCGACTCGCTGCGCTTGGTCGGGGTCCGTTTCAACTCTGTTTCTGCGGTAGGATTTCTTGGTGTGTTCCGCGTTGCTTCGCGCGCCGACGCTCGACACCCGCTTAAGGCGGTCCCCATCGCTTGCTCGCGGCGATCCTCGTCGCTCGCACCGCCGGCAAAATCCATCGCTTTTCAGCCACAAGCCACTAGTCACAAGCCACTGCTTTCAAGGCGATCCTCATCGCTCTCGCCACCCCGCCAGCCACTAGCCACAAGTCACTAGCCACTGCCTTTAAGGCATTCCCCGTCGCTCGCACCACCGGCGAAACCCATCGCTTTCCAGCCACTAGCCACAACTCACTGCATTTAAGCCACTCGTCACTAGTCACCAGTCACTGAATTCAAGCCACTAGCCACCGCATTCAAGGCGATCCTCATCGCTCGCACCACCACCCAGCCACTAATCACCAGCCACTAATCACTGTTTTTGAGGCATTCCCCGTCGCCTCCACCGCCGGCGAAACTCGTCGCTTGCGCCACTACGCCAGCCACTCGTCACAAGCCACTACCCACTGCATTTAATCACTCCGGCAGCACTGCTTTCCGCGTCATCGTGAATTCCGTCTCCACGCCTGGGGTTATTTCTTTCCCTGTTGCCTGTGGCCTATGGCCCGTGGCCTCTCCCGTCGCTGTTGCCTGTTGCCTATTGCCTGTGGCCTGCGCTGGTTGTCCGCCGCCTATCCAGGCTTTCACAGGCCTGGGGATAATCCGGCGAATGCCCTCCGCATCGACGATGCTCAAGTCGCGCTCATGCAAAGAAAAGCGAACCGTTTGCGAAGCGCCAGGCGCGAGAGAAATGCGAGTAAAACCGGCAAGGGCGTGAATCGGAGCGCCTTCCACGTCAGGATGAGTGACGTACACTTGGACGACTTCTTCGCCTGCGACGCTCCCCGCGTTCGTCACGCGCGCCGAGACCAAAATGTTTCCATCCGCATCTCCTTCGGGCGAATCGGCACGAGCATGCTCATAGCGAAACGTCGTGTAGCTCAGGCCGTAGCCGAAGGGATAGAGGGGTTCTTCGCGGAAATACCGATAGGTACGATTTGCCATGGAGTAGTCGCGAAACGGCGGCAACTGCTCGACGGACTCGTAAAAGGTCACTGGCAAACGGCCGGCTGGATTGTAATTCCCAGAAAGAACGTCCGCGACGGCAGTTCCACCTTCTTCCCCTGGATACCACGCTTCCAGAATCGCCGCTGCATGCTGCTGCGTTTGGTGGATTCGATACTGGGACCGCAGCGGCACACCCCGACGCGAATCACAACTGGCAGCTCGCGCAAACAAAGTTGCGCGAGCGGCTTCAAGCCAGGGACGACAACGTTCTTGACGTAATGAAGAAAGGAGACCTTGAGTTACGGACAATGGGCGGAGTTTTTCTTGGAAAACTACTCCAAGCCGCCCGTACGCGCAGAGAAAACCCATGCCACAAACAATCGCTGCGCGAAACATCTCAAGTCGGCGTTCGGCGCACGCCCGCTTGTGGATATTACGGCGGATTCGATCGAGCTTTACTTGCGAGATCGGCTTCGTCGCCGTATCCGAATCAAGACCTCCGAGGGGTACAGAGAAACTACTCTGTTGAAATCCACTACAGTGCATCAGGAATTTCGAGTGCTGCGACGTATGCTGAGTGTCGCAGTTCGAAAGAAATTCCTGCTTTGCAATCCGTGCGCTGGCGTGGAGTTCCCGGTAGTCGTCAAAGGGCTGTTTCGCCCGCACTACGTTACCTGGTCCGAGCAACTTCGTATCGAGTCTCATGGTCCGAACTACCTTGCGAACATCGTGCGGATCATTACCGAGACTGGCCTACGAATCTACAAAGAACTCATGCCCATGAGAAAGGAAAATGTAGATTTGGCCAACGCAGTTGTCTGGATACCCGACTCAAAAACCCCCAATGGAATCGCAGAGGTTCCCTTAACACCTGTGGCCATCCAGGCGTTCCAACGTCAAATGGCTATTTCTGGTGACGGACCATTTCTTTTTCCAAGCGAACGGAACTCCACAGGGCACCACAAGAACCTGCGGAGAACTTGGCAAAGAACATTGGCTCGCGCCAAAGTGCCTTACTTCCGAATCTATGACCTCCGCTCAACCTATGCAACACGCTTGAGCGCCGGAGGAGTAGCCGACGAGTGGGTAACCCAGATGCTTCGCCAGGGCGACGCGCAAGTCTTCAAAAAGTATTCTCAGATGAAGTTGCAGATGAAGCGCGAAGCTCTGGAAAAAATGAACCCTCAAGCCAGCGAGATGCCGGCGCAGGGCACGCCGGGATTGTGCACAGCCATGCTGCAATAGCCTATTCGTGCACAGTTCGTGCACAGTCGGGGCTAAAAACAGTGATGCGGATTTGGAGTAATGTTGGAAAGTCCTTTAGAATGAACAAAGCACTTCATGTCGGGGCGTAGCGCAGCCTGGTAGCGCGCCTGCCTTGGGCGCAGGAGGTCCCGAGTTCAAATCTCGGCGCCCCGACCAAAACATCTCGCGTGTTTTCTGTAGTTTATCGAAAGCTAACTTCACCTAAAACTGACCTGTGGAATTCCCGCAGGCAGGAGGTCTCGATTCACAGTCATTTAATTCCAAAGAGTTCGCCACATGACAAATTTTCAGAAACACGCGGAGGCAGGAGTGCTATTCAGAAACTATTGAACGGACGCAAGTTAATCGCCCGCCATCTAACAGGTATGGGGAAAATTCAGGGGACCCCGTGCATTTCTCGTCTACTCAATCTTCGGAAATGCAAGTTGGTGATCACGCACTCGGGCCGGCCCGAGCTTCGCGACGTCTCTCAATTTGTCGTCTTAAGTCGCCAGTTCTGAATCGCACCGATGTGTTCATCAGGGAGCGGCAGCGACAGAATGGATCGTCGTTGGGATCGGGAGAGATTTCAAAGGATGCGTGAACGTTCACCGGTTCGGCTCGCTCGCGGATAAGATTGATCACAGCGCCGATTAGAGTTGATCGCACTCTAAGCCGCTTCAAGACCTCTTTGTACTCATCCAGAATGTCTTCCGTCACAAGCCAGACAAAATTGCCCTTCTCGGCCCATTTGTACAACACATCGGCGCTAGTGTTTTTGCCCCGGATATATGGCTTTCTGAAACCCGAAATGCCGGCCACGAGCACGTTAGTGTCAACGACGCCGCGGGACTTTTGCTTCTTAGCTTTCCGCGGCAACGGTAATCTCCGGCGCTCGTCTTTCCTTACGGTAAGCTCGAACTGTCTGCAAGATTTCCTCGTCTGAGACTTCGCCGATCTCTTTAGCCGCCTCGGTCAGCGATTCCAGAAACTCCTTCTTCCAGCCCCGGCGTTTGCGGCCGCGAGGCAGATCCCGGTACAAGTCAGCCCGTATCATTTGCTCTTGGAGCTGTTCTCCGAGTGCGCGGAACGGCACGCCGACCTTTATGGGGTCCTCCTCGGCTGAAAGCCGGCATTTAAAGACGACATACTTCGGATTGTCTGCCTTGAACTCCTTTTCCGATGCAAGAAATACGTCCATCAACTTGGACAAAACACTCGTGCGCGTCCCCAACGACTCCTTCAGACAGAACGCCACCTTGGCTACCATAAGAGTGTTCGTGTCGAAGAAGTACGTTCCCTCAAACCGCTTGGGCTTCACAACGCCGAATTGGACCAGGTTTTGTAGTTCCTTCGGTTCAATCTGCAGGACAGCGCTTGCCTGCTTCAGCTTCAACCTTTGCTTCTGCATGATTCCTCCATTAAAATCTAAATATTAGATTGTATTAGGAGAATTGTCAATCGCGAGCGCCTGTCTAGGCAGAATATCCTGGCAACAAATGGAAGGCCGAATGGATCGAGCCAAATGCAGGACCCGTAGTCTTATCCAATGGCCGGTTCGCCGGCCTGCATGACCCTGAAGGAAATCCGATCGAATTGTGGCGACCTGCAGTACCAAGCGCTTCACGCTAGGTTGCTGAACAGTTCAGAACTGATTCTGGATTGCTCCTGGGTTACGGGCAACTCCGGCGCAACCCGATTAGGTAAGGGTAGCCGACCATTCGTCCAGAATCGTCGCATCCCCGCGCACGATGAACCACGAAAATCCGAGTTTCCACACGTACGAGTTAGCGGCTGGCATACAACGACAAACACGTCTGGCCGCTGCAATGTTGCTATGAAAGGGTGCGCAGCAGGAGCAAGCTCTGGTCGTCCTGTTGCACGCCGTGCTGTTTTACCTCGCTCATGATCAGCTCCCAAATCTGCGGCAGGGGCTGCGCGGCGTGTTGCGTCAGCAACTGCTCCAGGCGCGTGAGGCCTAACTCTTCATCTTTCTCGTTGGGTACCTCTGAGATGCCATCGGTCAGCATCAGAAACAGATCGCGGGATGAGTAAGTGACGCGCTGGCTCTTATAGCAACCGCCGGCGATCAGCCCCAAGGGAAACTGCTCCATGGAGAGCCGGGCCGTGTCGCGGGTGCAATCGCGATAATGCAGAATAGGCACGTGCCCCGCCAACGCATACTCCACTTCGGCCGAACCGTCGAAGTACAGCAAGGCGAGTGTGGCGTACATCTCAGGTTCCTTGAGGGCGGGCAGCACACGGTCAGCGCTTTCGAGCAAGGCTACCGGTTCTTGTCGGAACTGGAGAGAGACTCGCATCGCCGTTTTCAGCATCCCCATGAGCTGGCCGGCGGGCAGGCCGTGTCCGGAGATATCAGCGACATAGGCCAGCAGGTTTCCGCAGTCCTCAACGACGTCGATTAAATCGCCGCCCATTTCTGTGCTGGGAATGGATTTGCCGTATACCTCGAAGCGCGCAGTCTGGAACGAGACGGTTGGAACCAGGGTCGCCTGAATGCCGTGGGCGAGAGAGAGTTCGGTCTCCATGCGCACATTTTCGCGGCCCTCGGTAGTAACGAAGGAGATCAGCAGGCGATAGCCCATGCCGGCGCCAAACAGGATGCCTATGGCATCGAACAGGACCCGGCTTTTCAGCGCCGCCGGGACCGGGCCGGGCGTGGAACCAAGCGACACTCTGATGGCCCCCCAGCCGACCGCCACCGCAATCAGGAAGAGAATAGGGAAAAGACGAATTCTCTTAACCCTGGCCGCAAGAAGGCCTGTGCCCATCGCACCCGTGAAGACAGGCCAGAAAAAACCTCGACCTAAGCGTTGCCCATCAAGCGACAACAGGTCGACAACGAAACCAACCACGGAGAGGGTGAAAAATGCCGCAGTCAAGAGCTTTTTCATGCGCCGCATCGGCAGCGTGCGCCAGTAAAGGCTGAAGGCGCTGGGAAAGGCTGAGCCCAGATAGGCAACCAGTTTTTGCAATCTCGCTCTCATAACCGGCCTGCTCCAAACCCAGCGCTGTCGGTGCGTATTGACGACTGCCTGCGCGGAATGCGCTACCGGATCGCGAATAGTCTAGTGACGACAGGCTCAGAAGACAATGAGGCGCAGGAACGCCGGAAGGGCCTTGCTCGCTGTTTGCGGCTCGATGCGAGCGCTGTTCTCGTTTAGGTCGGCGGGCGTTACGTAAGCCCTCTTTAATTGGCTAGCTACGTATTAAGATTTGTGGCGTTTCGCTTTAATAAGTGAAATTGAAGGATATAACGCCGTTCCTAGGGCGCTCGCAAGCGATTATATTATAATGACTTATTCCGGAGCCTGATCTGCTTGCGTTAAGACAACATAATACGCTCGCATAGACACAGCATAATATGCGCATGGACACGGCATAGTATGCTTGTATTGAACCGTGGCGACAAAGGGCAAATGGCAACACCGAACGAAAAACTGGCTGAATCTCTCAGCGCGTTGAAGGCTCTTCAGGAAAGCGGTCGTCGTGTGTTCAGGTCCGATGACTTTAGCCGCGTTCACCGCGAGCGCCTCGTAGAGAACTGCTTTCTCCTAGACGTGATGAAAGGGTGGCTCATTTCATCGAGTCCTGGCGCGCGCGCAGGCGACAGCACGCCGTGGTATGCGTCATTCTGGGAATTCTGCGCGCGTTACTGTGGCGAGCGTTTCGGCGAGCTGTGGCACCTTTCCGCAGAGCAGTCGCTTTGGCTACATGGTGAGAAAACGGTCATTCCGGAACAGGTGGTGGTGTGCAGCCCGAAGGGCACAAACCATACGAACAAACTTTTGTTTGGTACGTCTCTCTATGATCTGAAAGTCTCGGAAATGCCGACCGCATCCGATCTTATCATGCGGGACGGCTTGAGGCTGTTCTCGGCAGCGGCGTCGCTCGTGGCCGTGGCTGAGACATTTTTCGCGCGTAATCCTGTCGAATCGCAGGTGGTGTTAGGAAGCCTCGCCGACGCCTCGGACCTGCTGCGGTTGTTGCTGAACGGCGGCAATTCGACAAAAGCGGGTTATCTCGCTGGTGCTCTGCGTAAGACAGGCCGCGGCGGACTAGCGGATGAAATCCTCAGCGCGATGAAGAGCGTCGGCTATGACGTACGCGAGAGCAATCCTTTCGAGGCCGGGCAGATCCTGGCGACGCCGCGGCGGACGGTCGCGCCGATTGCGGGGCGCGTACAGATGATGTGGGAGTCGATGCGCGGTGCGGTCATCGGCATATTCCCAAAAGCACCGGGCCTTCCGAAAGACAAAGGGGCGTATCTCCATGAGGTCGAGGAGATTTACCGCAACGACGCCTATCACTCTCTGTCCATCGAGGGCTATTCGGTCACGCCCGAAATAATCGACCGGGTGCGTCAAGGGAACTGGAATCCCGACAACGACGAAGCCGACCGCAGCCGAGACGCTCTTGCGGCGCGTGGTTACTGGCAGGCATTCCAGGCTGTGAAAGATGCCGTGGGAAAAGTGGTCGACGGCGAAAATCCCGGCGCCCTCGCGCGCGCAGCGCACAAGGACTGGCACCGAGAACTGTTCGCGCCGTGCGTCACGGCGGGTCTGATCCCGGCGGGAGCGCTCGCGGGATACCGGAATTTTCCGGTTTATCTGCGAACATCGCGCCACGTACCTCCGCGTTGGGAGGCCGTGCGCGACGCCATGCCAGTATTCTTCGATCTCCTGGAGAAAGAATCGGACTCCAGCGTGCGTGCAGTTCTCGGCCACTGGTTGTTCGGCTATATTCATCCTTACCCGGACGGCAACGGCCGCATGGCCCGTTTCCTGATGAACGTGATGCTCGCATCCGGCGGCTATTCTTGGACGATTATCCGCGTCGAGAACCGCGATGTGTATCTAGCTGCGCTCGACCGCGCTAGCATCGACATGGACATTAAGCCGTTCGCACAATTCCTGGCGGAGCGCGTGAAACGTTCGATGGAACCCAAACAATAAATAATCGACGCCGTTACCCCGACGTTTTATCGAGGTTTTACGGTGGCGTATACTCGTATACTTCGATCAGGCAGGCATACTGTGCATGCTCTCGTTTATTGAACGCGGGAGCGGCTTTCCATGTCCGCCTCACCCTGTAGTAGCCGTCGGACTTTGGTATCCGATGCTTTCCTCCGATGGAACGTCCCTCCTTAAGAACAAATCTTCCTGGTCTATTTGCTTCGGAGATGACAAAGAGAAAAGCACGCGCATCGGGGCAAAGGCGGCGGGCCGCAACAAGGCGCTGAAGATCAGCGTCAATCAAGCCTTTCGAAGTTGACGCGCGTTTAACCTCAATGATGAATTCGGGCACCGGATCGGAGCCGGCCCGGATAGGCCTCTCGGCAATGATAAGGTCTGCCCGAATTTTGCCCTGAAGGATTTTGGGAAGTTCTCTAGATTTGTGAAACTTGGCGTATTGGACTTCGCAATGAAGTTCCAAACGGTCAGGCAGATTAGCGTAAAATGAGATTGCAGACCTCCGCGACGAGTGCCCCTTCCGAAAGGGGGTAGTCGCGGTAGAGGCAACGGCGGTGGCCCATCCAATAGGCGACTCCCTGGAGTGCTCGCTGGGTCCATCGGGGCCTTTTGTTTAGACTAGTTGTCATCGACGTTTTGCTTTCAAGTCTGCCGTTTTAGGCGAGTTGGGTCCGCCGGGCCGGACGAGAACTTCGAAGGAGTCGAAGCCCAACGCAGCCAGTTTGGGGACCGCACCGATCTCCGCGTAGGAGTCGAACAGCGCAGCATCAAAGTCGCGGGAGTCGACTTGGAACTCGTCGGCGACTTTTCGCGGTGCTTCGTCTGGGTTAACGAGGGCGTTTCGGTAGTTGCGGACGAGTCCGTCGCAGTAGTTGGCCATCTCCGGCCGGCCATAGAGTTTGCGGATCATCTGCGACCATGGGACCTCGGGGTGATTTCGCTCGAACTCCAAGCGGCGAAGGAACAAGTCTCCGTAGAGCCACTGCAGTTCCTTCGGCAGCGTGGTCGCCATTGTGGGCAGAGCAGACATTTCCCTCTTTCCGTGATCGATGAAACTATTCTACTCGACCGCGGTCACTCACTGCCGACCACCGTCAAAGTGACCGCACGCGAATGCGTCTCGGCTTACCGGCGATAAGTCGCAAAAATTTTGGGGCACCGCACTCGAGAGGAACAAACGTCGCTAAGTTGCTAATTTCCCTGTCCCAACACCATCTCCTTTAGGCGGTTTGCGTCACTTACTCCGCCGGCGGAACACGCCGCTTTGGCAGCGTGAACGAATTGGTCGCTATTCGTGTAAGTGAGTTTGAACGCGGCCTGTGTGGCGTGATGCTATTTTCACGAAAAAACTTTCAACCCACACTCCAACCGACAACACGCCGTGTCTTGTGCGATTTTCAACGACTTAGGCGCCCTTGGTCCCCGCGCTCTTGAACTAACTGACTTTCTGTTTTCGCGATACTTTCGCAACTCTCCAACTTGGGAACATTTGGGAACAATTGCCCTTCAAGCAGGTTCACTGCATCTCTTTGGGCACTCCCGCTGGCGTGGTGTATAGACCGCCAAAGTTGTCGCCATATGTGAGTGTACTGACGCCTGCTAATGGAACCTTTTCTTCGTTCGAATGAGAGGCGAACGATTACGCGAAACAAGTCGACGGCCCTTGACCCAAGATGCAAATCGACCTTCTCCGCCACTGCAGCGATCATTTCTAATCCGCGCGTCATCTGGTCGCTCGACACCAATTGATCCCGCAAACCACTCTATCTGGACACTCACGGTTTCCCTCACCAAAGTCATCGTCTCATTCCACCGCCGTGGCGATGGCTCTTTCTATGCGGGCCAGTTCTTCGTCAGTGACCTCTGAAAACATATCCCGCTTGTTCTTCGCTAATCTGCCTTTGTTTTGCATGATTAGTCCCACGAGTAGCGACGCACGTTTGTCCGGCATGTCCACGATTTCTTTAGTTTCGTCTAAGGCGCGATCATGCTTCTGAATGAAACCAATTTCTTCCCTTAAGTCTTTCTCAATCGTTTCCGCAACGCATTCATAAAGATATTCTGCTTGTGCCGTCGCATCGAAATATTGATACAAGTTCTTCGTCTCATTGAGAACGGTCATTCGCTGGACTTCACCCATCCGATATTCGATGAATGGCGCTATTTTCCCTGAGAATGCGTTGAGGGCCTTGTCATACCTCGGTAGGTCCCGCAACATGACTGCGGAAACCGGGAACGCGATCCCCTGCGGTGTGTAGCCTAATTTCGCCAGACTGTGATGGATTAGAAACCGATGGATTCGCCCATTCCCGTCCTCGAACGGATGTAAGAATACAAAACCGAACCCGGTGAGTGCGGAGGCGCAGACCGCATCGATTTGTTCCTTCTCGATGCGTGCGACCATGCGCATCCATCCATCCATCAGGGACGGAATGTCTTCTGGTCTCGGGCAAACAAAATGAACCACCTCAACGTAGCCCGGGCCTGTTTCTGACACGTAATTCTGCCCCGTACGCCAATCCTTCTGCGCATAGCGAGCATCGACGATTGCATTCTGCAACTCTACGAAAGCAGCTTTGCTCGACGTATCAAATTCGGGGGCGTGAGCCAGAGCACGAACGAACCGTTCGGTTCGTTCAGACGTGGGCTTTTCTCCTTCGATAGCGAAGGAGGATTTCGTTTCCTTCGTAAAGAGATAATGCACAGCTCTCCTTAGAACGATAGGGTCACAGTCCTCGACTATCTTCTTGGCTTCGGCTTCGAGACCCCGTGCCATGGCCATATTGAGGATCTCGGTACGCCGTATCGTTGGGCAATAGTCCCGATTTCCCAGAAGATTGTCGATCACTCGCTGCCTTCGAACCCTTATGCCAGGGGTCGTCACGTGCAGTGCCGGGTCAAGCAACAAGACATTGTTCGTGGGCGGTACGTCCGGTACGTCGAGGGTTTTCCCAGACAGGATCTCGTACAGATACCAAGCTCGCCGCACATATTTCCCGATGTGCTCCGACCGCACCCACTTCTCCATCTCTTCCCGCGTGAGCTTTTCAAATGCTGCCGCGAGCACCCCAATGTCAATCGGCTCATAGCGCATGGCAAACCGAAGTTGTCCGAAAAGGTCTGTCGGTGCGTAAGAGAGCGGATACTGTTCAAGAATGGAAGCTCCCGAGATTTTGGTTCGCCGCGCTCCCTGAACGGCCTCGGACCGCACCGCTGGTAGTGGAACTCTCAGTCCCAAATCGTCGACCAATCTTGAGAAGCCGATAAGCCCGGCTTGTTTAACCATGTCGTTCAAAACCACTAAGCAGCATTCATTAGCGCTATTTTTTCTATCTCAGCGTATGATTCCAATAATCCTGTATAGCATAGAAATCCACTAAAATACATCCAAAAACAATAATTCTATCATGGTGCCACACAAAAACGCTAAACCAGTACGCGACTGCCCCTACGTGTTTATCTGCTTGTGTGTATAGGTGGCTCATGGAAAATGCCGTTCGCCGGAATATCAAGGTCTCGAAGGAAATCGACCTTACTCTGCGCACCTATCTCGGCGCCCAAGGCAGGAAAAAAGGCGATCTCTCGAAATTCATCGAGGATGCCGTCCGCTGGTGCATCTTCAATCGCACCGTGCAGGAGATCAAATCGCGGAGCGCCGATGCCGCCCCAGACGAGCTGCAGGCCATCATCGACGGGGCCGTCCGAGAGGCCCGCGCCGAACGGCGCTCGCGAAGAAAGGCTACGAAGGCCTGATGCGCGTCGTGCTCGACACCAATATCCTCGTGTCAGCCCTTATCGCTCCGACTGAGAACCCCGCAGCAATCTATAACGCATGGGAACCGGGCAATTTCACTCTCCTGACCTGCACAGAGCATCTTGACGAGGTGCGCGCCACGGTGCAAAACCCCGAGTGGCCAATCTCATCAAGCCTTATAGGGCAGGTCGACTGGTCAATCAGATCAAGAAGCGACAACTACTTGCTGGCCCCGGCGGAAGCCGGCAGGGCAGATTATCTTTTGACCGGCGACAAGAGCGGCTTGCTGGTGCTCGCCCATCTCTTTGCAGCAGGTGCCCCATGATTGCCGCTAACTATGGGAAAATTCGGGGGACCTTGCTCATTACTTGTAGATAACCAACTGAGAACTACTACGTTCGTGAACACAAGGGCGGTACTATCCGATAACTTGCCCGTCAATTTCAGACAAGTTTCGCGATCGCCGCGGCGCCCAAATTGAATTTCGGCAACTTCGAACGCACGTCAACGTGTGCTGGCTTGCGCGCAGGCGCTTGTCGCCAATGTCTGCTCAAGCCGAGCGAGCCAACATTCCACTTTTTGTCTCTTCTCGGCACCCGGGACTTTCAAGTAACTGTGCAGCTCGTTCTTTGCCTCATTGACGACCCCTTGCCTAAGCAGGATCTGAGCGAGGAGCAGTCTGGCATCCGGGAACTCGACTTCAGTCCGGTGCAACAATTCCATAGCTTCCGAAGGATTGCGTTTCTCCGTAGCTAGAACACAGCCCAGCATATATTGGGCCGTGGAATTGTGTGGATCGAGATCGAGCGCGCGGCGTGCCGCAGCTTCCGCGTCCAGATAACGCTGGAGAAGGAAAAGGGCGACGCTCAGATTGTTGAAGGGTTGCATGATTCGTGGATCAAGGTCTATCGCCTTCTGAAACTCTGCGGCGGCTTTTTCATATTCATGGAGTTCGATATAGCGGCTTCCGAGATTGTTATGCGCCTCTAAATAATGGGGATAAATCTGGAGAGCTTTTTGCAGGTGCTGAGCGGAAGAGCGGATGTTGCCGGAGTGGAGTGCGGTCTGCGAGCGCTGAAGTTCCTTTGTCGCTTTGGGTGGAATGAGCAAGTCACGCGTCGAGACGGTATCGCCTGGCTTTGCAAGGCGAGATGGATCAACGGCAATCACCGGAGCGAAAGGACCAGGCGGCGGTTCAGTCTGCGCGCAAAGAGTCGGAGTCAGCACTAACAGCAGGGGCCACACGTTTGCTCTCATGGGATCCTCCGGCGATGACGCAAGGGCCAGGTGCGTTCGCGGTTGCATTTGAAAATCGGAGCCAACTAAGATGAGAGGGGGTTAAATGAAAAGCGTCGACCCGCGAGGGTAGCGCTTCTCCTGGGATCGCATCGCTCCGGCGGCCAAACCAGAAGCGCGGCGATCCGTTTAACCCCTCCCGATTCCATCTATTTCAAACCTTAAACGCATCGCGGCCCGGTTTTGTTCGCTCGCGAGCGCTGGTTTCCTGATTTTTCCCGCTTCTCCTTCGTCGCGGATTTCGATTTCACTAGAGAGACGTTTGAAGACCGCAAAAGTTTCGAAGAGAACAGTTCTTTGTCGCGAAAAACGTATTTTTTCTTGACACGTAGAGGTTCTAGGGGTATAAGCATAGAACAGCTAGGGGTTCTATGGAACAAGAAAAGACGGAAGTTCTCAAAGGTACGCTGGACATGCTGATCCTGAAGGTCGTAGCTTTCGGCCCCATCCACGGGTACGCCATTTCGCAGAGAATCCAGCAGATATCCAGGGATTTTTTCCAGGTACCGGAAGGTTCGCTGTATCCCGCGCTGCACAGGCTAGAGGACCGCGGTTGGCTGCAAGCCGAGTGGGAAGAAACGGACTCGGGACGGGACGCGAAGTTTTACACGCTTACACGCGCGGGGCGAAAGCGGCTTGGCGCGGAGATGGTCAATTGGGAGCGTCTGTCGGAAGCGGTCGCGTTGATTCTCAGGGCGGCAGAGTAGGAGTTCCGGTGACGGGTTGGCTCCGTCGTTTGTTTCGGAAACGGCTGACGGAAAAGCGGCTGGACGCGGAGTTGCGTTTCCATCTAGAGCAGCGGATCCGCGATTTCGTAGCCTCTGGCATGAGCCAGGATGAGGCGCGGCGGCGCGCAAATCTTGCCTTCGGCGGACTGGAACAGGTGAAGCAAGATTGCCGCGACGCCCGCATGGAGAACCACTTTGAGGATTTTCTTCGCGACCTTCAGTACGCCTTTCGCAGCCTGGCGAAGGATCGCCGCTCCGCGCTGATCGCAGTTTTCGCGCTCGCACTCGGGATCGGCGCGACCACGGTGATGTTCAGCGTTCTCTATAATGTCGTCTTCGATCCTTTCCCCTACAGGGACTTTCAGCACTCCGTCATCTTCGAGATGTGGGATTTGACGGGTGCGCAAGAGCAGGAAGCCCGCTTTCACTACAGCATTCCGGAATTTCTGGCTATCCGCGAGCAAAACCGCGTCTTCGAAGACATGATCGGAAACTATACGCTGGATGTCCTTTATACGGACGGAAAAGGCACGCGGCGCTTCCGTGGCGGGTATGTCACCGCCAATGGCTTTGACTTTCTTGGCGTTTCGCCATTTCTTGGGCGTGCGTTCTCGCCCGGCGACGTCGAACCGGGCGCTCCGCTCGTGTTCATGATGAACTACCGGCTTTGGCAAACGGAGTTTAGTAGCGATGCAAAGATTCTCGGCACGACGTTCTTTCTGAACGGCAAGCCACGGACGCTTGTCGGCATCATGCCGCAGCGCTTCAACGGGTACAACGCGAGCCTGTGGCTTCCTTTGGGATTGAGTCCCGGTGCCGACGGCACTGTTTTTCCGGTCAAAGATCCCGATGTGATCTGGGCGCTAGCGCGTCTCAAAAAGGGTGTCAGCGTAGAAGCGGCCGCCGCTGATCTCGATGCGATTCTGCATCGCCTCGCGCAAGCCAATCCCGGCGAGCTTTATCCAGAGCGGTTCAAGATTCGTACGCGCACGCTGCTGGATTTTGTAGTCGGCGATTTCAAGAAAACTCTCTACGCCTTGCTTGCCGCCGTCTCCATGCTGCTGTTGATCGCCTGCATCAACGTCGGGAACCTGCTGCTCGTCAGAGCAACGGTCCGCGAAAGGGAGCTCGCCGTCCGCGTTTCTCTGGGTGCCAGCCGCGGGCGATTGATTCGCCAGCTTCTCGTTGAGACTCTGGTGCTCGCCGCGGCGGCTTGTCTTACCGGCTGTTTCTTTGCCTATTTTGGCCTAAAAGGCCTGGTGGCCATCATTCCGCGCGGTCCCATTCCAGAGGAAACCGTGATCGGTCTGAATCCCGCCGTCATGCTCTTTGCGCTTGCCATCGCCGTTCTTACCACGCTCATTTGCGGTCTTGCACCCGCGCTTCACGCCGTTCGCGGCAACCTTCAGGTTCGCATAACCGGCAGCGGAAAAGGCGCGGGCGATGGTTTTCGCCACGGGAAGCTCCGCGCCGGTCTGGTCATCGCGGAAGTTGCGCTCTCGATCATGCTCTTGACGGGCGCCGGCCTGATGATGCGCAGTTTTTTCGCGCTTACCCATGCCGACTTGGGTTTCGATCCGCAACACATGCTGTACGCGCGAGTGACTCCGGCTGGGGGCGACCATTCCGAAATGGCTGCGCAGAACCAGCTCTTTTTCGAACAAGTTCTCCGGCGAGTGAAAGCGTTGCCCGGCGTAGTCACGGTCACGGAAACCTTGGACCTTCCTCCGCTGGGTGGAGCGGGCAGCTACATAACCGTATTTGGAAAACCGCTACCCCAGCACGCGGACTCTATGGTCGATCTGTGCGATGAATCCTACTTTCAGACGCTAGGCATTCGGCTCCTGCGCGGCAGGCTGATTTCCGACACAGATATCGGTTCAGCGCGGTACATGGCTGTCGTCAACCAGGCGTTTGCGCGAGCTTACTTTGGAAACGAAGAGCCTCTCGGACAAAAAATTAAGTTTGACGTCTTCGATCAATTGCCCGGCACGCCGCACGGCGCTTATTTCGAAGTCATCGGCATGGTTGCGGACTTCAGGAACCGCGGCCTGCAAGAATCCCCAACACCTGAGGCTTTCCTCCCCTACTCCATCACGGGGATTGGCGAGCGCTTCATCGTCGCGAGAACCGCCGTGGACCCGAAATTGCTCCTCGCGAGCGTCCAGCGGGAGATCTGGGCCGTGGATTCGAACGCAGCAGTCACTAGCAATGGATCGATCCAGAACCTGTTGGCCGAGGAATTCTACACGCGTCCGCAGTTTGGTCTGATCACGATCAGCATATTTGCGGGACTCGGGCTCGCGCTCGTGCTCATTGGCATATTTAGCGTGATGGCCTACACCGTCGCGTTGCAATCGCATGAGATCGGAGTTCGTATGGCGCTCGGCGCCCAGCACAGCACCGTCTTAACGATGGTTCTTTGGAAGGGGCTGCGTCTGATTTCTGTAGGTATGCTCATCGGTGTGTTGGCCAGCCTCGGCCTGACGCGTTTTCTGGCAGGCCAAATCTCCGGCGTGTCGACCACAGACCCGTTGACCTTCCTTGCAGTCGTGACCCTTTTTCTCGCCGTTGGCTTGATCGCGTCTTTATTGCCTGCCCGCCGTGCCGCCGGCATCGATCCCCTCGTTGCGCTGCGCTACGAATAGCCCATGGTTCTTCGAACCACAACGAACCATGAAAATAAGCATCCTCAATGAACGCGTTATCCTGAAGGCGACAATGGAGAGCGAAAAATGGAGCCGATGGCTGCGCTATAGCTGACACAGCGCCGCGTATTCGCCTGTACCCCCAGCAGCGGCAAGCACCGTTGTCGGGCAGCCCCGCAAAGAGGAATAGTGAGAAAAAGCCGTGGTTTCATGGCTTTTTACTTTTACGCACTTTTGTTCGAGTACCCGCAGGCGCTTTGCTCTTCAATTTCATCTGATCGCAATCAACGGCGGCACGGACGAGATTTCTTAGAGCGCGCTCATTCAATCTTATGGCCCTCAAAAAGATCGATCGCCAGGCGTTGCCTGCGAGGCCAGCGTTGAACAGCTTCTTCACCGTCACAATGCTCTCTCTTGGTTTGCCGATGTTCTTGATGGGCGATGAAGCTCGACGAACCCAACACGGCAATAACAATGCCTACTGCCAGGACGACGAATCCAATTGGTCGTTGGTCGCGAAGCACGCGGATGTGTATCGGTTTGTGAAATTACTCATCGCCAGAAGACTGTCGCGAAACACCGGCCCCGAGCGCCGGCGGATGACTTTGACACAGTTGATCAGTGGGGCGACTAAAAACTGGCATGGAGTGAAACTCAATCAACCCAACTGGAGCGATCAATCGCACAGCGTGGCGTTCAGTGCCAAGTTAAAAGAGGAAGGCCTTCTCGTCTACTTCATTTTCAACGCTTATTGGGAGCGTCTCGAATTTGAGCTGCCGCGGCCAGAGAAAAACGAGGGAGGTTACTGGAGGCGCTGGATCGACACATTTCTAGATATGCCTCAAGACATCGTCCCTTGGCAAGAGGCACCCTCGGTTCCTGACCCCACGTACCGAGCGGGGCCCCGCTCCGTGGTCGTCCTTTGGGCAGGTCTTGACGATGGAGCGCTTTGAAGATCCTAACTTAGGAAGGGCTGAAAGTCAGTCAGCGCCTGATGGAGTAACCAATTCAATCGAAGATTTGTCGGTCTAGTCCAATGGTGTCCCTGATTGGTCTAGTTGCCAGACAAGTCTAGTCCCCGCGCCTCGTGCGCGGGAGAACCGTCTGTCATTCTTGCCAGTTGGCCCCTGTTCCCGCAAGAGCCAGCATTTCCGATGAATAGGCATGTGCGCCCGAAGTGTATCGCTCACACTTTTAACCTGATCACGTACAAGAAGGTGTCACGCGAGAAGGTAAAGCCACCGAAACACTCGATGAAACACGTACGATGACCGGAAGTCGATCGAAGGTCGGAAGTTCGCGGGAGAGAAGTACGAATTGATGAAAGCCGCGTTCCAACGATGGTTGTGGTTGGTGACCGTGTTGCCAGGCGGCACCGTGTTTGGCGCGGAGCCGGGACACGGCCTGCCGCAGAACGCCGTCAAAATCGAACACTGGGGCGGCTTCATCACCAATTCGATGGTCGTCAGTTGGGTTGTCGCCTTGGTCTTGATCATCTTTGCCAGAGTCGCGACGCGGAACATGCAGGGTATTCCCGGCGGGGCTCAGAACCTCCTGGAATGGCTGGTCGAAAGTCTGTACGACTTTTTGGAGAAAATCATTGGGCCGCATCTGGTCAAGCGGACGTTTTGGTTTCTGGCGACGATCTTCATTTTCATTTTGTCGTCCAATTGGTTTGGCCTCATTCCAGGAGTTGGCACGATTGGGTGGGGACTGCGGACTTCGCAGGGCTTCGTGATTGACCAACCGCTGTTGCGCGGCGCGAATGCCGATCTGAACCTGACGCTTGCCATGTCCATTGTCTTTTTCGCTTGTTGGATTATCTGGGCGCTGCAGGAAGTGGGCCCGATCGGATTCGCCAAGGAATTGTTTGCGCCGAAAGGTGAGACAACCGGGCTTTTGAAAGTTCTGATGATGGTCGTGTTTTTCGCGTGCGGCTGCCTCGAGATCATCTCCATTCTGTTCCGGCCGGTCTCCCTGAGTTTCCGTCTCTACGGCAACATCTTTGCCGGGGAGAACATGCTGGAGACCATGGCCCGGCTGAAGCCGGGCTTCTCCTGGTTGCTGCCCATTCCGTTTTACTTCATGGAGTTGTTGGTGGGTGTGGTGCAGGCGCTGGTATTCATGTTGTTGTGCGCCGTGTTCACGCTGCTGATCTGTCAACACGAAGAAGTGGCACCGGCGGCAGAACCCAAGACCGAACACTGAATTCCGCCAGTTGACCGTGTTCAATCGCGGGAGCCGGCGAGAAAGCAAAGGAAGGTACGGCATATGGTCGCAACCATATTGGCAGCGGAGTTAGCCGGAAATCTCACCGTGGGTTTGGCAGCGTTGGGCGCGGCGCTGGCCGTGGGGATGATCGGCATGAGAGCTTCGGAAGCGGTAGGACGTAATCCCGGCGCATCCACAAAAATTTTGGTCCAGGCGATTCTGGCCATTGCTTTCGCAGAAGCGATCGTGTTCTACGCCTTGTTTCTGGCGAAATAACGACCACCGGAGGGCGCAGCACTATGAATGTCTTTATTTTGTTAGCCGCCGCCGAAAGCGATGGCCAGGTCGCGCAGATCGCCCGTACCTTCGGCGTGGACTGGCAGCATTTGGGCGCGCAGATCATCAGCTTTTCGATCGTGTGCGCCGTCCTATACAAGTTCGCCTACCGGCCCATCCTCGCGATGTTGGAACAGCGGCGTGAACAAATCAGGCTAGGCATCGCCAACGCCGAAAAGATTAAGGCGGAGCTGGACAAGACCGAAACCCAGCGCCAGGAAGTGCTGACGCTGGCCCACACTCAAGGCGCCAAATTCATCGCGGAAGCCCGGGCTGCTGCGGCCCGCGTGCAGCAAGAAGAGACCAAGAAGGCCAATGCCGCTGCCGAACAGATCATGATCAAGGCGCGCGAAGCTACCGAGCAGGATCACGACCGCATGCTCGCCGAACTCAAACGCGAGGTCGGTAAGTTGGTGGTACAAGCCACGGCCACGGTCACCGGCAAGATTCTGACCGTAGAAGACCAGCAACGTCTGGCCGAGATCACTTCGAGACAGTTCGTGGTGTAACGATGAAGATCACCAAGCGAGCGAAACGCGAAGCCAAGCACCTGTATCGCGTTTGTTTGGTGAAAGGCTTGCTCGATGAGAGTCGTGTCCGGCAAGTCGTGCAGCACCTGGTCGCGTCCAGTAAACGGAATTCCTCGTCGATCCTCGCGCATTTTCTCCGGTTGGTGAAACTCGACTGTGCGCAGCACGCTGCCGCCATCGAGAGCGCCATCCCGTTACCGGCCAATTTACGGACCGTCGTCCAAACCGGGGTGGAGCACCGGTACGGTCCGGGGTTGACGATCACGTTCGCTCATAGCCCGGAGTTGATCGGCGGGATGCGGATTCAGGTGGGGTGCGATGTCTATGACGGCAGCGTGCGGGCCGGGCTGGATGCACTGGCGAAGAGTTTTTAAAGCAAGGTGACTATGGCAAACCTATTAAAAGAAATTGAAGCGCAAATAGCAGGCGCGAAGGCGACCACTGCGAAACAAAACGTGGGCGAGATCCGCGAGATTGGCGACGGCGTTGCCAAAATCGAAGGACTGACCGACGCCATGCTCAACGAAATGATAGACCTCAGCAATGGCATTACCGGCCTAGCGTTGAATCTCGACGAGACCGAAGTCGGCGTCGTCATTCTCGGCGACTATACGCAACTCAAGGAGGGCGACCAAGCCCGCACGACCGGCAAGCTCTTGCAAGTGCCCGTGGGCAAGGGCTTATTGGGTCGCGTCGTGAACATCCTGGGCGAACCGGTCGATGGTAAAGGGCCGATCAAGAGCGACAAGGTATATCCGGTGGAAAAAACCGCGCCCGGTATCATCCGCCGCCGCTCGGTCAGCCAGCCGGTGCAGACCGGCATCATGGCGATTGACGCGATGATTCCAATTGGCCGCGGCCAGCGCGAATTAATCATCGGTGACCGTGCGACTGGTAAGACAACGATCTGCATCGACACCATCATCAGCCAGGCGCGGCTGAACAAAGCCGCCGAAGTGGCCGGCGACAACGACTATCGGCCGCTCTACTGTATCTACGTCGCGATCGGCCAGAAGCAGTCCACGATTGCGCGGGTCATCGCAGTTCTCGAGGAAGCCGGCGCCATGCCATACACGATCATTGTGGCCTCCCCGGCTTCGGACTCCGCCGCCAACCAGTATCTTGTGCCATTTGCTGGTGCAGCCATGGGCGAGTGGTTCATGGATAACGGCATGGACGCGTTGATTGTTTACGACGACCTAACCAAGCAAGCGGTGGCCTACCGGCAGGTGTCCCTCTTGTTGAAGCGGCCGTCGGGGCGCGAGGCGTTTCCCGGCGATGTGTTTTACCTGCACAGCCGGTTGCTCGAACGTGCCGCGCGAGTCGGCGAGAAGTATGGCAACGGCTCGCTTACGGCGATGCCCATTATCGAAACGCAGTCCGGCGACGTTGCGGCGTACATCCCGACCAACGTGATCTCGATTACCGACGGACAGATCTTTTTGGAAACGGATTTGTTTTATCAAGGTGTGCGGCCAGCGATCAACGTCGGCATCTCGGTCTCGCGCGTCGGCTCCGCGGCGCAAGTCAAGGCCATGAAGCAAGTCGCCGGAAAACTCAAGGGCGAGCTTGCCCAGTTCAGGGAATTGGCGGCTTTCGCGCAGTTCGGCTCGGACCTCGACGCCAAGACACAAGCGCAGATCGACCGCGGCAAACGCATTATGGAGATTTTCAAGCAAGCGCAGTACAACCCGATTCCGGTGGAGATCCAGGTGGTCGTGATCTGGACCGTGCAAAACGGTTACCTGGATCAAGTGCCGGTCGCACGGGTCAAGGAGTTCCAGAACAAGTTGACGGAATACTTCATCACTCGGAAGGGCCAGTTGCTCGCCAAGATCGGCAGGGAAAAGGCGCTCAGCGACGAGTTGAAGGCCGAGTTGAAGGCGGCCGCCGACGAATTCAAGCAGACCTGGCAATAAACACTGAAGGGTGAAATATGCTCAGCCCCCGTGAACTTCGCCGACGCATCAAGTCAATCACCAGCACCTCGCAGATCACCCGCGCGATGCAAATGGTGGCGGCGTCGAAAATGCGCAAAGCGCAACAGATCACACTGATGACGCGGCCGTTTGCGCGCCTGCTCTATCGCATCCAAAGGCGCGCCACCGCTGCCTCCAGTGAGTTCATGCATCCGCTGCTGGAAGTCCGTGAAGTTCGCAAGCGCGCGGTGATCCTCGTCGGTACGGACAAAGGGTTGTGCGGGGCGCTCAACACCAACCTGTTTCGAGAGGCTGCCCGCTTTGATCCGGCGACCACCCTGTTCATCACCGCAGGCAAACGGCAGTCGCAGTTCATCGCACGCACCGACCGGAAATTGGCGGCGGAGTTTGCCTTCACGGACTCCCCGCGAATGGACGAAGCCCGGCCGATTGCCAACTTTGCTCGTGACCTGTTTTTGAAGGGCGAGGTGGATGAAGTGAAGGTCGTCGCGACACTATTCATCAACACGCTGACACAAAAGCCCGGAGTGGTGGAGTTTCTGCCAATCGGCGAAATCAAGGGCATGAAGATTCCCGGTGTGGAGTCCGACGTAGACCTGGCCTCCGACACGAATGAGGTTCTCTTCGAGCCTAGCCCGGAGACGGTTCTTTCCTATCTCTTGGGGCATTATCTCAACATTTTCATCTACCGGGTCCTGTTGGAAGCCAAGGCCAGCGAACAAAGCGCCCGCATGGTATCCATGAAGAACGCCACCGATAGTGCCAGCGGCCTCATCGGAGATTTGACCCTCGAATACAACAAGCTGCGGCAGGGCAATATCACCAAGGAACTGCTCGAAATTGCCGGGGGCCAGCTCGGAAATGATTAGCGAAAGAGTGCCACATGAATAAAGGCAAAATTGTCCAAGTCGTAGGTCCGGTCGTGGATGTTGAATTCACGGAAAAGCTGCCGGACATCTACAGTGCGTTGACTGTCGACTTTAAAGTCGCGAACGAGCCGTTCAATCTGACACTCGAAGTGCAGCAGCACCTCGGTGATCATTGGGTCCGCACCATCTCCATGTCCGGCACCGAAGGCCTCAAACGCGGCTACGAAGCCATTGACACCGGCGCCCCCATTTCCGTGCCCGTCGGAGAAGGAGTGATGGGGCGGATTTTCGATGTGTGTGGCAACCCGGTCGACGAACGTGGGCCGGTCAAGGCAGAAAAGCGTTACCCGATCCACCGCCCGGCGCCCAAGCTCGTGGACCAATCGCCATCACCGCAAGTTCTGCCCACTGGTATCAAGGTCATCGATTTGATTTGCCCTTTCCTGAAAGGCGGCAAGGTCGGTGCATTCGGCGGTGCCGGCACGGGCAAGACGGTCATCATCATGGAGCTGATCAACAATATCGCCAAGCTCCACGGGGGTGTATCGATATTTGCTGGCGTCGGTGAGCGGACCCGAGAAGGCAACGATCTATATAAGGAAATGTCGGAGGCCGGCGTCATCAAGCAAGACAACCTCGGCGCGTCGAAAATCGCTCTGGTGTATGGCCAGATGAATGAGCCACCCGGCGCGCGCCTCCGCGTCGCCCTGTCCGGCCTCGCCATGACCGAGTATTTCCGGGACGAGAAGAATCAGGATGTGCTGCTGTTCATCGACAACATCTTTCGGTTTTCACAGGCCGGCTCCGAAGTGTCGGCTTTGCTTGGTCGCACCGCGAGCGCCGTCGGTTACCAGCCGACCCTGGCGGCTGAAATGGGCGTGCTCCAGGAACGGATTACCTCGACTAAGAAAGGGTCGATCACTTCGTTCCAGGCGGTGTACGTACCGGCCGACGACCTAACCGATCCGGCCCCGGCCACCACGTTCGCGCACTTGGACGCAACCATCGTTTTGGAACGATCGATTGCGGAGCTGGGAATCTACCCGGCGGTCGATCCGCTCGCCTCAACCTCCAGGGCGCTCTCTCCGGAAACTGTCGGCCAGGAGCACTACGGTGTCGCGCTTGGCGTGCAGCGCGTGCTCCAGCGCTATAAGGATCTGCAAGATATCATCGCGATTCTCGGCATGGACGAACTCTCACCCGACGACAAGACCGCGGTGTTGCGCGCTCGCAAGATTCAGCGCTTCCTGAGCCAACCCTTCACCGTGGCGACAGTTTTCAGCGGCATCGAGGGTAAACAAGTCCCGGTGGCCGATACGGTGCGCGGCTTCAAGGAGATCCTCGACGGCAAATACGACGCCGTGCCGGAGGGCGACTTCTACATGAAGGGCGGGATTGAAGAAGTCAAGCCGAGTTGAAACATGGCAGATACGCTAAAACTCGAAATCGTTACCGCGGAAGGCCCGGGGTACTCCGAAGATGTGGAGATGGTCACCTTGCCTGGCGTGGCCGGCCAGTTCGGGGTGTACCCGCAGCACGTCCACCTCATGGCACAGATGGAGCCGGGCGAAATCATCGTGCGTAAAGACGGCCACGACACGTTCTTCGCCACCGGGTCGGGACTCATCGAAGTCACCGCCACCGGCGTCGCGATCCTCACGGATCTGGCGGTTCAAGCCGACAAGATTGACGAAGCCAAGGCTGAGGAAGCGCGGCGACGCGCCGAGGCGCGGCTCAAAGAAAAACTCTCCGACGAAGAAGTCGCCTTCATCAACGCCTCATTGGCGCGTTCCCTGGCCCAGTTGCGCGTCAAGCGCCGGCACCACAAATGAAGTACGCATGGCTGGCAAGCAGCGGACAAAGTTGTGGCGAGACCTTTGCCGTGCGATTCGGTAGGGTTCCAGATGTGTCCCCGAGCGCCAAGCATGAGTGGCCGGGATCATAAGCACCAAGAACATTCCTCGGCAACCTTCGACTCTCATGGAAGGCGTTCGGCATCGACGAAATCTCTCTTTGGTCCGCGCCGCCCGCGATTGGACTACGCTTGTGCCAGATGCAGCGTTCCCGACTTTCGGCGTGCGCCTTCTCGCTTCTCGCACATCGGCTTCCAATACCGTTCCAGTGCTCCCCAAACTGGTTTCCAATATTGCGCCGTCGACTCCATGACTACTTCTTCGGCCTCTTGCTCGACGAGCCACGCAGCCAACGATCGCAGTTGCTCAGGGTAGCTGTTAAACATCCTCTGCTCAAATTGCTATTCGCTTTCGATTTCAACGTCGGACACAACTAGCCAGCACCTTTTTGTGAACATCGATTCCCGCTATCTCGTAGGACATAGTTCCTCCTGGCCGGGAGCGGAGAGCGTGCTGCGATTACCTTAACCAGAGTCGCGGGCTATCGCTGCTCCCCCAGGGGAAGACAACGACGCCCAATTATTCGCTCAAACACGCACGCTCCGGATCAAACAGATCGAACGGAACGTTAATTAGGACTTGGAGCGATCTTCCCAGTCGACCCAGTCTGCAGGATGCGTCGCAAGGTAGGCATTCACCGCTTCGCCGAGAGTCGCAAAGAAGGTTTGTTCGCCAAAGCGCGTGAAGAGTCCGAAGCGTTTCAGCTTGTCCTTGACCGGATCCTTCATCTCTGCAAAGCACAATTCGATGCTGGCGGCGTGCAAGGTGTCATCTAGCTCGGAGACGACATCGGCCGCAGTGACATCGACACTCGTGACCGGTTCCGCCGCGATTACCACCCAATGCACGAGCGTGGGTGATTTAGCAACAGCATCTAGGACGCGTTCGCGAAACAGCTCGGCGTTCGCGAAAAAGAGGGGTGCATCCCACCGGAACAGCACGAGGCCAGGGATCTGCCGGGCCTCGGGATAACGGGTTATGTCGTGATAGCCCTTCACACGTTCGACGCGGCCAAGCACTGCCGAATGCGGACGCCAGCCATCCCAAAGGAACTCAATCACTGCAATCACGATCGCGATGGTAATGCCCGGAATGGCACCGAACACGGCCACACCTGTGAAGCAGGTCATCGAAAGCCAGAACTCCCAGCGCTGGATACGATAGATGCGGCGCAAATCGGACACTTCGAATAGACCGATGGCCGCAGCGATGACGACGGCTGCGAGGGCTGGGTGCGGCAGATCCTGTAGAATCTCAGGCGCGAAGACCAGCAGAAGTGCGATGGCAAGGGCGCCCACGACTCCAGTCAACTGTGTCTTAGCACCTGCTGCCTCGGCCACTGGTGTTCGCGATGAGCTGCTACTGATCGGGAAGCCCTGAAAGAAAGCCGAGGCTAGGTTGGCGATGCCGAGGCCCACGATCTCTTGGTTCGGCTCAACCTGCGTTCGCAGACGCGCAGCGTAGGTTCGAGAAAGTACGCTCGTGTCGGCAAATGAAACGAGCGCGACGGCAATGCCGCCCGTGAGGATTGATACCCAGTCTTCGACGTCGACAAAGGGGAATGTTAGCGACGGCAATCCGCGCGGCAGGGGACCAAGCACGGACACGCCGGCACGAGTAGCGAGGTCGAGGGTCGCGACAGCGACCGTGGCCGTGACGACCGCGATCAGAATACCTGGAACGCGCGGCTTGCCCTTCAGCAACAGTATCAGAACGAGCGCGCTGGCTCCTATCGCGAGTGCTGCAATGTTTGTGTTCCCTTTGAGGACCTTGTCGACAATTCCCCATGCTTGGCGCAACGGTCCCTTTGCAGTTACAGAGAAGCCGAAGAGCTTTGGGACTTGGCTCAGCAGAACTGTCAGTGCGATGCCGTTCATATAGCCGTAGCGGATAGGCTTTGAAAGTAGCTCTGTGACGAAACCCAAACGCCCCAGCCCCGCAGCAATACACACGACGCCAGAGACGATTGCCAACATTCCCGCTAGTGCCACCGCACGTTGTGGCTCTCCAGCCGAAAGGGGCAGCACGACAGCCAGGATCACTGGCGCAAGCGCAGAGTCGGGGCCAAGGACAAGGATGCGGCTTGGACCAAACAGAGCGGACGCGAGCAACGGGACGATGGTCGCGTAAAGGCCGTTGATACCTGGCACACCGGATGCCTGAGCATACGCGATGCCGACAGGAACGAGCATCGTGGTCATTACCAGGCCCGCGCCAAGATCGTGCCGCAGCCAAGACGACTTGTAATGACGCAGAGTGTCCAACCCTGGAAACCAGCGTATCCAGCCGGTTCGATTTACTGGGGAAATGATGTGGCCAGGCCCCGTAGCTTCGGAGGAGGGCGATTCACTCATGACAGATCCAATCACTTTTCGACGGACGAACCTGGTAGGCCAGGAGCGTTGGAGAATACTTATACCGTTGGGTGGTTTCGCCGTGTCTCGCCAGATAAACCATGGGAAGTTCAATTTTCAATGCGTCATCTCCCTCACGCCGGAGTTTTTGGCGGCTGCCGCCGCTCGGTGTTCCCCGCGTACGGCCAAGATGCATCGGACGGTATCGCGTGCGATCAGAAGCTCTTCGTTGGTCGGAATTGCAAATGCATGCAAGCTCGAATTATCACTACTGATCTGTCCTTCTAATCCAACCATCCGCTCGTTCCTGTTGTCATCCAGCTTCAATCCTGTCCATCCGAGGCCTTCGCAGATACGAGCTCGGATGTCGGGCGAGTTTTCTCCGATCCCTCCGGTGAAGACAATGGCATCCGCGCCACCCATGCAGGCGAGGAATGCGCCGATGTACTTTCTCGCGCGATAACAAAAGACCTCAATGGCAAGGCGTACCCGGCGGTCATTTTGATCACTTAGTTCCTGCAGTAACACACGCATATCGTTTGTCAGCCCGGAGATGCCCAGCAATCCGGACTGGGTGTTGAGTAAAGCATCTACTTCGTGTGTCGACAGGCCTTCTTTTGTGGCGATGAGGTTCACGATGGCTGGATCAATATCGCCAGAGCGGGTCCCCATAACCAGACCCTCCAGGGGCGTCATGCCCATCGACGTGTCAACAGAGCGGCCGCCGCGAATGGCCGTAGCGGAGCAGCCATTGCCCAGGTGGAGCGTAATAACATGAGTCTGTTCTTCGGTTAACGCCCGCAAGACCCTGTATCGTTCAGCCACGAATCGGTGCGACGTGCCATGAAATCCATAACGACGAATGTGGTGCCGTCTATACAAGTGATAGGGCAAGGCGTAGAGATATGCATGCTCTGGGAGAGAATAATGGAAGGACGTATCAAAAACCGCGACCTGAGGCAGGTCTGGACCGAATACTTGCCGCGCCGCGAGAATGCCCTTGATGTTGTTGGGATTGTGCAGAGGAGCCAAATCGATGCATTCTTCAATCCCCTTTAACACCTCGTCAGTAATCACCGTAGATTCGGTGAACAATTCGCCCCCGTGAACAACCCGGTGTCCGACGGCCTGGATATCGGACGGAGAGCGGACTTCGCTAATTCCTGATTCGTCTGAAGCGATCCACCGCACCAGGTATTCCAATGACGCGGAAATATCGGAAAGCGCAGCTGTAAACTTCAGTCCGAAGCCCTCGCGTGTGCGGACAGCGATGATCGCTTCTCCGCCGATCCGCTCGATGAGTCCGCGGCACAAAAGCGCATCATCGTTCTGGACAATCCGGCCAAGATCAGTAGCGATCAGCTGGAACTTTAGACTGGAGCTTCCCGAGTTGAGTACGAGAACGTTCATCGGCACTTTACCGATCCGATCGGTCGCGCTCGCGGGGCGCCATGAAATTTGAGCTTTAGCTCGGCACGACCAGGCTCGAGCAAGACTGGCTATCTATTGCGGCCATTTCCAGCCGGCAACGTCCGGCTTATCAGTGCCGTGCTCGTAGGCATAGTTCCGGCACGCAATCTGCTCATTACGGAATTTCTCCATGGCGTGCGCACCGATTCGCTGTAGTCTCGGGACACGCTTGATGACGTCCATCGCGAGACTGAAACGGTCGATTTCATTCTCGATCGCTAACTCCAAAGGTGTATTGATGTTTCCTTGCTCCTTATATCCGCGGACGTGCATGTTTTTGTGGTTTGTGCGACGGTATGCCAATCGATGAATGAGCCATGGATACCCGTGGAAATTGAAAATAATCGGCTTATCGATTGTGAAGAGCGCATCAAAGTCTCGGTCGGACAAACCGTGAGGATGCTCCGTGCTGGGCTGTAATTTGAATAGATCAACCACATTGATATAGCGGATCTTGAGATCAGGGAACTCGTTCCTCATCAGCACAATGGCCGCCAGAGTTTCCTGTGTAGGTATATCCCCGGCGGACGCCATCACCACATCTGGCTCGCTGCCTTGGTCGTTGCACGCCCGATCCCACATGCCAATTCCCTTGGTGCAGTGCGCGATTGCCGCGTCCACGTCCATATATTGAAGGTGCATCTGTTTGTCGCAGACGATCACGTTGACGTAGTTTTCGCTCTTTAGACAATGATTCGCCACCGAAAGCAGGGAATTGACGTCGGGAGGAAGGTAGATGCGTGTGACTGCGGAACTCTTGTTGACCACTACATCGAGAAAACCGGGATCCTGGTGCGTAAATCCATTGTGGTCCTGCCGCCAAACCGTGGAGGTTACTAAAATGTTGAGCGAAGCGATCTTTTCACGCCATGAGAGATGATTACAGATGGAAAGCCACTTGGCGTGTTGGTTGAACATCGAGTCTATTACATGGATAAACGCCTCATAAGATGAAATGAAGCCATGGCGTCCCGTGAGCAGATAACCTTCAAGCATTCCTTCGACGGTATGTTCACTGAGCATCTCTATCACTCGGCCGTCACGCGCCAACTCTCCACCATCTGAGTCTTCGGGGAAATAGTCAGCAATCCAGAACTTCTTGCTAACTGAGTAGATGTCATTCAGTTTGTTGGAAGTGTTTTCGTCGGGACCGAAGACGCGAAAGTTGTTCACATTTAGTTTCATTACATCGCGAAGGAACGCGCCCAGCGGCCGGGTGTTTTCTGCCTGATCTGCTCCGGGTTTATCAATTTTCAAGGCGTACTGCCGGAAGTCCGGAAGGCGTAAAGCTTTCTTCAGTCGTCCTCCGTTCGCGTGAGGGTTGGCGCCCATGCGCCGCCCGCCAGTCGGTGCGAGTTCTTTCAGTTCCGGGATTAGCTTCCCGCTTTGATCGAAGAGCTCTTCTGGTTTATAAGCGCGCATCCAGCTCTCGAGTTGATGAAGGCGTTCCGGATTCTTTTTGACGTCCGCCATCGGAACCTGATGCGCACGCCAGAAACCTTCCAGCCTGTGGCCATCAACCTCTTTTGGTGCAGTCCACCCCTTCGGCGTCCGCAACACAATCATGGGCCAGCGAGGACGCTCTGCCGCTCCTGTCTTGCGAGCCTCCTGCTGATGCTTCCTGATTTCTGAGACACAGCGCTCCGTCGTGGCTGCCATTGCTTGGTGCATGCTCTCCGGATCAGAACCCTCGACAAAGTAAGGCGTCCATCCGTAACCGGTGAAGATGCTTCTTAGTTCCTCGTGGCTAATTCGCGCGAGCAGTGTGGGATTATTGATTTTATATCCGTTGAGATGAAGAATCGGCAGGACCGCGCCGTCCCGCACAGGATTAAGGAACTTGTTGATGTGCCAGGAAGTTGCGAGAGGCCCGGTCTCCGCTTCGCCGTCTCCGACTACCGCCGCTACTATGAGATCCGGATTATCGAACGCCGCTCCGCATGCATGCGAGAGCACATATCCGAGCTCTCCTCCTTCGTGGATGGAACCGGGTGTTTCCGGCGTGCAGTGACTCCCGATGCCCCCTGGAAAGGAAAACTGTTTGAAAAACGCCAGCAGGCCCTCTTCGTCTTCGCTCTTGTCCGTATAGAATTCTGAATAGGCTCCTTCTAGGTAAACAGGCGCTAGGACGCCAGGAGCACCATGGCCCGGTCCCGCCAAGAAGATCATGTCTAAGTCGTATTTTTTGATGAGCCGGTTTAAATGGATATAAGTAAAAGCCAAGCCAGGACTTGCACCCCAGTGTCCTAGAAGTCGATTCTTGATGTGCTCGGCCTTCAGAGGTTTCTTCAGGAGAGGATTTTCCTGCAGGTAAATCATCCCAAGCATCAAATAGTTGCAGGCCCGCCAGTAAGCATGGGTCTTACGCAATTCTTCGGCATTAAGAGGTGTTCCTGTAACTGTTGTTCTCGCTGGACCATACGCGCTAATGGAATGCGTAGCTTTTTCGGCTGCTGTTACAGGTGTCATGTCACCCTCCTTTGCCACATTTGCTCTGTACCAGGCTAGGATCGGCCCAGAACCCGCGTCGTCTGACAAAACTGACAGTCATATTGCCCATCACCTTGAGGATAATCGGACAGCAGCTTTTCAGGAGGACCAGACAATGTCGGAAGAAAACAAAGCAATCGTGCGGCGCCAGATAGAGTGGACCCTACTTGAAAAGCAACCCGAGCTCGAAGGCGCTGGCGAGGGTGCTGACGAGCCACGTTCTCAGCAATGTTGGTTGCCACTACTGCTAGTGACAAACGTCTTTCACTTGGCACCACCGGTCGAGCACAAACCGATCGGTCCCTGCGCGAAGACGGCCACCGTGTCGCCCAACTTCACGTTTCCGCTTTCGGCCGCCGAAATTCCCGGGGATGCGATATCCGCCAGCAACACAACCTGCTCATCCGACAAATCGTCGACAATCTTTGCCAGGTTCGCTTGCGCGTCCGGTACGAGCAGGTATTCCGCCTGCGCACCGTCTAGTGTTCCCGAATTTCCATCGGCCGATCGGCCCACCGCACTGCGACCAATCCCCCGCTCAAGCAGTAGTTGCACTGCCCGCACGGCGTGATCGCCCGACCAAAACGCGTTCGCCCACGGCACACCCCGTGACGCCAACGCCCAATTCGTGAATCACCCCGACGGGTTCGGGGCCGATGACCAGGCCGCCTTCACCGGGTACTCGCCTTTCAAAATGTGCCGGGTACCCGGAAAGCAAAAGAGTTTCCCTCGAGGAGATGCAAAAGAGGTTGGGGATCGCCTGAGTCGGTCACGTAGAATAGCTTCGCAATGGCCAGCTTTCATCGACTTAGCAAATGCCAGTGACCGACGAGTTAGAAAAATGAACAAAAGAAAATTTATTGAGTTCGTCGCCGCAGGAATTGCAAGCCCGTTTCTTTCATCTCTGTTAAGAGCAGAATCAGAAAAAGAGCTGAAGAACTGGGCGGGCAATCTCGAATATGGGACGAACCGCTTGCATCCGGCTCGCTCTCTCGAAGAAGTGCAGAGCTACGTCAAGAAACAGCGAAAAATGAAGGTGCTGGGAACGCGCCACTGCTTCAACAACATAGCGGACAGCACAAATGAGTTTCTCTCGTTGAAGGAAATGGACGATGTCGTCGCGCTGGAGCCAGAAAGCCGCAGCGTGTCAGTCCATGCGGGCATGACTTACGGTCAACTGTGCCCTTACCTCGACAGCAAGGGCTATGCATTGCACAACCTGGCCTCGTTGCCTCACATCTCCATAGCTGGTGCCTGCAGCACCGCAACGCACGGTTCCGGAGAAAAGAACGGCAATCTCGCGACAGCCGCGTCAGCACTCGAAATCGTCACCGCAGGCGGCGATGTGGTTAAGCTTTCTCGTCAGAAGGACGGCGATGTGTTTAAGGGCGCCGTTGTTGGGCTCGGTGCTCTTGGTGTGATCACCAGGATCACCCTTGATATCCAGCCGACCTTTCTGATGCGACAGCACGTGTATGAAAACCTGCCTCTCAGCGAAATGAAAAACCACTTCGACGCGATCGAATCAAGCGCCTATAGCGTCAGCCTGTTTACCGACTGGCAAGAGCAGCGTATCAACGAAGTTTGGATCAAGAGTCGAGTTGAAAAAGGACAAGAATTCGATGGAAGCTCGGAATTTTACGGGGCAAAACGGGCGACCAGGAATCTGCACCCGATCGCTGCACTTCCAGCGGAAAACTGTACTGAACAGATGGGAGTGCCGGGGCCGTGGTATGAGAGATTGCCGCACTTTCGCATGGGCTTCACGCCGAGCGCCGGCAAAGAACTGCAGTCGGAATACTTTTTGCCCCGTCAGCACGCGGTGGAAGCAATCCTGGCGATAGAACGGCTGCGCCACCAGGTCGGCCCGCATTTGCTGATTTCGGAAATCCGCACGATAGCCGCCGACGATCTATGGCTGAGTCCTTGTTACGGACAGCCCTGCATTACAATTCACTTTACGTGGAAACAGGACTGGCCAGCGGTCAGAAAGCTGTTGCCAGTGCTTGAAAAAGAATTGGCTCCGTTCAAAGCTCGACCACATTGGGGAAAGCTGTTCACCACGTCACCGTCCGAACTGAAATCCGTATATAAGAGGTTGCCCGACTTCATTGACTTGAGCAAAAAGTATGACCCGAACGGCAAGTTCCGCAATGAATTTCTGAACACCAATATCTTCACCAGTTAATTGCGCGTCTCTCGTTGAGATGCAACGATGCCGAGCGTGGGTGCAGCTGTGGGTGCGCTAAGCGAAGAAAAAATGGCTCCCAATTTCTCGTAAGCGACACCAGATAGGGCACTTAGATTTTAGATTCCATCGGCTGTCTTTGTAGGGCCTTTGGCCCGCGAAACCTCATGAAAATTATCCCGAGGTAAGATCGTAACGGCCCGGAGCAGCAAGGTCGAGTTAACAATGGATAATTCGAGGCCGTTCGGCTGTCTGATCTGGAGCGTGCGTTATTGAGCGAATAATTGGGCGTCGTTGTCTTCCCCTGGGGGAGCGGCGATAGCCCGTGACCCTGGTTAAGGTAACCGCAGCACGCTCTCCGCTCCTGGCCAGGAGGAGCTTATGTCTTACAGAGTAGCCGGAATCGATGTCCATAAAAAGATGCTGGCTGTAGTTGTGTCTGACGTGGAAGTCGAAAACGAATACCAATTTTAGCGGCGGATGTTTGGCAGCAACCCCGAACAACTACGCTCGCTGGCCGCATGGTGAGTCGAGCAAGAGGCCGAAGAAGTAGTCATGGAATCGACGGCGCAATATTGGAAACCAGTTTGGGAAACGCTGGAAAGATATTGGAAGCCGATACGCGAGAAGCAAGAAGGCGCGAAGCGGAGGTCCGGAACGTTGCATCTGGCGCAGGCGCGGTCCAACCGCGCACGACGGGGACGCAAGAGGGATTTCGCCGACGCCGAACGCTTGGTGAAGCGGCTGGTGGCTCGGGAATTGACTCTGAGCTTTGTGCCTGATGCCGAGCAGCGTCTATGGCGGACGGTGACGCGAAGAAAGTACCAGTTAACGCGCGATCGAGTGCGGCTGCAGAACCAACTGGAGTCTCTTCTGGAAGAGGCTCACATTAAGTTGTCCTGCCTGGTCTCGGATCTGCTAGGCCTGCGTGCACGGCGCATGCTGAAGGCCCTAGCTGACGGAGAAACCAACCACTCGCGCGTCCGATACAGCGCTAAGACTTCACAGGAGTTAGCCTGCGAGGGTTAAGCCTTATTGCGTTTGCTTTATGCTAGGATGCCGAGCGCTCGTCGAGCCGCATGATACCGCAGGAGCCTTATGGCTTCACTTACAAGACGCATTTGCCTGGCTGCTTTCGCTCTCCTTGTTTGCGGCGCGCTGAGCGCGGCACTGGCAGTTTCCTCCGTAGAAACGCGGCGCAAGGCCCTCAACGATCTCCTTGCCGAGCAATGGGAATACCGTCTCCGAACCCGTCCGTTGTTTGCTTCTTTTCTCGGGGACAAACGATGGAACGACAAACTCGACGACTTATCCCAAGCAGCTGTGGACAAGGATCTTCACGAAACACAGAAGTTTCTTACTCGCTTCGAGGCTATCGACACTTCCGGTTTTCCCGAACAGGAAGCCCTTAACAAAACTCTGATGGTCCGTGACCTGAAGATGCAATTGGAGAGCGCTCGTTTCAGACCCTGGGAAATGCCGGTAGACCAGCAGAACGGTATCCAGATTAGGTTACCTGGCCTCGTCACGGTGCTGTCATTCCAGTCCGTCAAAGATTATGAGGACTATATTTCTCGGCTCCGCCAAATACCTCTTGCGCTCGATCAGGCTACCGTCCAGATGCGCAAAGGCATGGCCGACAAATTGATGCCGCCCCGTTTCTTGCTGGGGAAAGTCGTTGATCAGTGTAAGAATCTCGCCTCCCAGACCCCGGAACAGTCTCCCTTCGCCCAGCCCTTTTCCAACTTTCCCAAACACATCTCCGCTTCCGATCAGAAACGCCTGCGCGAAGCGGGTCTTGCTGCAATTAAAGAATCTGTTTTACCCGCCTATATTCGATTCACCGCCTTCGTCCGTGATGAATACGAGCCGAAGGGCCGTGTCGAGCCCGGCATCTGGTCTCTTCCCGACGGCGCATACCGCTATCGCTTTGCAATCCGCCGCATGACCACCACTGAAATGGCACCGAATGAGATTCACGGTCTCGGCCTCAAACAGGTGGATGAGATCGAAGCAGAAATGCTCGCCCTCGCGCAAAAACTTGGTTTCAAGGACCTTGCCAGTCTTAACGACTACATCAAGAACGAGCGTCGTTTCTATGCAACTTCCGGCCAGCAATTACTGGATTTGTATTCAAAATATGTGCACGAAATGGAGCCCGAACTATCCAAACTTTTCGGACACCTCCCCAGCAGCAAGCTCACTGTCATTCCCATGGAAGTTTCGCGTGCCAAGAATGCTGTCCCGGCGGACTACACCGATGGCACGTCAGATGGTTCGCGCCCCGGGCATATCAACGTTAATGAATGGGATCCCGAGCACCGCCTTTTGCTGAATGTCGAGGCGATCGCCTACCACGAGGGAATCCCCGGGCACCACCTCCAGCTTTCCCTCGCGCAGGAGCTTTACAGTCTGCCTGAATTCCGGAAGTATGAAAATTACACGGCGTTCGTTGAAGGCTGGGCTCTGTACTCAGAGCGCCTCGGCAAAGAGGTGGGCCGCTATCAGGATGCTTATAGCGACTATGGGCGATTGGAAAACGAGATGTGGCGGGCCATCCGACTGGTCGTTGATTCCGGCGTTCACGAAGAGCACTGGTCCCGGGATCAGATGGTTGCTTACTTTCATCGTTACACGGCGATGGATGAGCCGAATGTTCAATCCGAAGTTGACCGCTACATCGCTTGGCCTGGTCAGGCTCTCGCGTACAAACTCGGACAACTCGAAATCCTGAAGCTTCGCCAATACGCCAAGGATCAGCTCGGAGACAAATTCGATATTCGAGCTTTCCACGATGAAGTGTTGAACGGAGGCGCTTTGCCAATGGATGTATTTAAGGAGCGCATTGAAAACTGGATCGCGCTCCAGAAAATCTCCGCGCCTTCCAAGGTGAAATGAGCAGCCCCCAGTTTGAACACGCAAATTCCGCCGGACGGGACCTTGATGCCTGGTGGAATCTACATTTCGTGGGACCAGCAGCCTCCACTGGATGTGAAACGCCCTAACCTCCGAAGTTGATTTGGCGCGGGGGAACACATTATAAAAGGTCCTCCTTGCTGGAGAAGTTTGAGTACGGCACTCAAAACGTACTCCGAAGGGGCGCCCTTTTATAATGCGTTGATTTTGGCCTTCCAGCGATCTTCTTGCAGTCGGGGCCGCACCCGTCCGTACATAAACCGGATATGTCGGTGTGGATTTGAATAGCAATAGATTACCGCGCTCAATTAGTGCTTAGCGTGGACAACATGAACACCAGCGCGTCCGGGCGCGAGTCCTTGAACGGCGCGGCCGAACCTGGACGCGATCTCCTGGAAATTGATGTCTTCGATGGCACAAAATCCGTGCGAGCGAAGAATCGCTGCAATGCCAGGCGGCTCGAAACGGCTGACCGAACGTTCATCAATTTTCTTAAGCTGTTCGGTTCGCTCCGTTTCTAATTGCCTTAGCTCTTCGGAGAATGCCTCGGGAGGTTCCATGTAGTCGAACACCACCTCCGAGTTCTGGATTGACGACATATAGTCCAGAGTGCGGCCGATAGCGTCCTGTGTCAGATATGGCACAACGCCGAGCCAAGTGAAAAACGCGGGCGAGTTCTGCTGAAAGCCTGCGGCGACGAGCTTCTCTCCCACATCGTCCCGCTCGAAATCGACTGGCACGAGAATAAGCCATGGCGGAAGTGCGATT
>Ga0210406_10000158_pt1 | contig 104687 bp, 97 predicted proteins | sample IncBWC30MmetaG_FD_155454 | JGI IMG/M metagenome (GOLD analysis project Ga0210406, IMG submission 155454) | Forest soil microbial communities from Barre Woods Harvard Forest LTER site, Petersham, Massachusetts, United States - Inc-BW-C-30-M | ecosystem: Environmental > Terrestrial > Soil >... | reverse complement strand
AGCCATTGCTCGGCAAACACTTCACCGGTCTCATTGTCCATGCCAAAGACCTGTTGCCCACTCGGATGAAAATCACAACCTATAATCAACATACGTTGGCTCCTTTCGCCCGAGCTCTTGGTCGTAAGGCAACCACAGTGTATCGGGCGTCTGGAGCCGTCGTGGTTATGGGATCACGCTCCGCCGCGATGCCGGTTGTGTCTCCAAGCCTAGCGGTGCGGCGCGGGGGACCTGCTGTTTGTGTGCGATATCGAAGGGTTGAAAAACAGCAGGTCCCCGCGCAAAAACGCGAGAGAGATGACAGTACTAAGAGAAACGTCGAGTGAGAATCGAAGCCTGCCGTAAGCGTTGGCGCAAGAACGCTGTAGTATCATAGAAACGCCCCAGTCCCGCTGCCGGCGGGATCTTTCTCTCCTGTCGGGACGTGGCTCAGCCTGGTAGAGCACTCGCTTGGGGTGCGAGGGGTCGGCAGTTCAAATCTGCCCGTCCCGACCAATATTTGTCTGCCGCCCGATGCCATGGCCTCGCCCGAAGACCCAAGCTTAGTCACTGGCAATCACTCAGGTCGGTCTCTATCGATCAATTGAACTCTCGGTTAAAGGGCGGACAGTAATCCGGCTTGGGCAGCAGACGGTCACGGTCGTAAGGTGGGTCGTCGTGCGCAGGGAGGGAATCATTGGGGAAATCCTCGTGCCAATGCTGGCGCGAAGCATCATCAGCGTAATACTTGAGGTAGAGGTAATTATCTTCCTCGCTGCAGCCGCCGAGCATTTGGATGTGCCACGCCGAATTTGCAGCCGACGGCAGCAGCTTGGTTTCCTCCCGTAGGGAATCGGTCCAGAGATGCGTATAGAGGTCGCGGTCACTGAGATGATCTGTCTGCTCGATAAAGACTCGAAGTAGCGCGAGCTTATCGATCACCTCCCAAAGCCTTGCCGTCAGTTCCTGGTCGTTGAGCGAATCCGGCGGCGGGAGCGATACGCCGGCCATCTCCAACTGGTGAAGGTGAGTCGTCCACGGAGCTTCCTCGTAGTCCACCACGTGTTTCCAGAATGACTCTTCCGCTTCAACCGGGCACTCGTCCAGTCTGCCCACCTCGATCTTGCCGTCACAAATCTCTTCTGCACGGCGTTTCAAGTCCTCGGTCCTTTTATCCCGCTGATCCTCAGCATCCTGCCTTGCCACATTACCTCCCGGCACATCGTCCGAGCCTGCCTAATTCAGGGGCCGATGCTACGCGAGTCTGGACTGGTTTACAACCGACAGAATGTTCTCGGCAAGACCAAAAATAGCGGCATAACCCAGCGTTTTCCATTGGCATTAATTCCAGCGTTCTAAAATCGTCTGCTAGGGCCGACCATTTCTCAAGCTTGAGACGGCCACTAGTGCAAACGATTCTGACGCCTAGATCCCATCACTCTAGGATAAGACTCAGCGGTGGCGAACCGCTCAGCATGCATCTCAGCAGGTGAGTCCGGCAGTCGCGGAAGCACCTCCCGCAGCGCCCATTGAATTCGTTCTACAGCCTCGACCACGCCAACTTCCTGTTTCTCGCCTTTGCGACTGTAGAACGTAATCACCTGAAGTGCGTTGCGGATATGGTGATTCATCTCGGCGATTACGCGCAAACGGCAATCGACGTAGGCTCGACGTTGCCGCTCTCGAACAGAGAGAAGATAGACCAAGACTCCGGCCACGAGCCCTACCAGGGAACTGGATAGTACGATCAGATCACGGCTCGGCAGCCCATCGCGATGGAGGCGCAGTTCAAGCACGTAGCTGCTCAGAGCGACTAAGAGGAGAGCAAGCAGGCTTTTGGCAACGCTTCGGAGCGTCATATCTTGTAGACGCTGAAGGCGGCGCCGTTGATCTACGGTAACAACCTTAGATTGACGAGCGGGTTCCCTGTCGTCACGCGTTGGGACGGTTCGGTCCCTTAGATCTTTTGAGCGGATTACAGCAGTCGACTCGAGAGGTTAGTTCGATCCGTCAATTCCCAATTTTGCATATGCCTCAGCGAGAGTCCTGACTACGGTGATGTTCGGCCGCGTACGTAAGGCGAGAACCTGAAACATACGCGACGTTCCATAGGCTACGTCGGAGGGAGCGACCATCACCCGTTGGGCTTCAGCAAGCGGGGATTCGCTATCGGCAACAGAGCGAATCTCGCTCGACGAAATATTGAACTGTGTCACCTGTGTAAAGTCGGTGATCGCGCGATACGCCGGTCCATACGGCGCCTGCTCCCTAACCTGGGAGATCTGATGGGCGACATCCGCGTCTGTGACATCACCGGAGTAGGTGGTGATGACAAGTTTTCTGCGGCGATCTACAGAAACGTTAACCGGCATCGGGCTATTTCGTTGGATTCCCAAAAGCAACTTCAATCAACGTCTTCTGTTCCAAATCGTGAGCCTTGGCCGAGCCAGTGGCGGGACTAGCGCTCGCAGACCGTTTCACGGTTAGGACCTGCCGCCCGCCGGAGATCCGTCTTAAGCGCGGTACGACGAACCAAAGGGCGCCCATGTTAGAAGGCTCTTCCTGCACCCAGACAATCTCGCGCGCATTTGCGTGACGCTGTAATTCGGCCATGAGTTCCGCTTCGGGCCAGGGATAGAGTTGTTCGATAAAGATGATTCCAGTGGAATCATCCTTCCGCTTCTTGCGTTCCATTCGCAGCTCGTGCCCGATCTTGCCTGTGCAGATCAGCAGACGCTTCGGATCGGCAACTTCCGTTTCGGGAAGCACGTTGAGGAACTGGGGACGGCTGAACTCCTGTAACGACGAGCTCGCATCTGGATGCCGCAGCATACTCTTCGGGGTAAAGACAACCAACGGCTTGCGCCATGGACGCAGCACTTGCCGTCGCAACAAATGGAAGTACTGCGCGGCAGTAGATGGCTGACAAACCTGCATGTTGTCTCTGGCAGCAAGCTGCAGATAACGCTCGATGCGCGCGCTCGAGTGCTCCGGGCCTTGACCTTCGTAGCCGTGAGGCAGGAGCAGTACGACCCCGCTCAGCAGGCCCCATTTGTCTTCACCTGCGGCGATGAACTGGTCGATCACGATCTGCGCGCCGTTGGCGAAATCGCCGAACTGCGCTTCCCACAAAACCAGGGACTCGGGATAGTCGCGGCTGTATCCATATTCGAAACCAAGCACACCTGCTTCCGACAGGATCGAGTTGTACACCTCGTACTTCGCCTGCTGCGGAGCAAGATGATTGAGCGGAATGTATTCGGCTTCGTTTTCGACATCGATCAGCACGCTGTGGCGTTGGTTGAAGGTGCCACGTTTGCAATCCTGCCCGCTCAAGCGCACCGGAACTCCTTGCAGCACGAGCGAGCCGAAAGCAACAGCTTCAGCCATGCCGTAGTCGAAGGAACGCTTGCCGTGTCCCATTTCGGCACGCTGTTCCAGCAGCTTCTTGATTTTCGGATGAATGTGGAATTCTTTGGGATAGCTTGTCAGCTGGTCTGAGATCTGCGCAATTTGCTCTGCCGAGATTCCAGTCTCGACGGCGTATTCAGGCTTGAATCGCCCGCCACGGTACTTATCCCAGTACTCAGGAAGCTTGGCCAGCCGGGGCATCTTCTTCAGTTTCGTCGCCTGCTTCTGCGCCTCTCCGATCTCGGCCGTAATCTCTTGTACGCGCTTAGCGTTATCGACGCCGATCCGCTTTGCATAGATTTCGTGCAGCGGCGGGTGATCTTTAATTCGCGCGTAGCGAATGGGTTGCGTGATAGTCGGATCGTCAACTTCGCTGTGTCCGTGACGGCGATATCCCACGAGATCGATGACGACATCGCTGTGGAACGTGTAGCGGTATTCAGTTCCTAGTCTCGCGATGCGCAGCACAGCGTCAGGATCTTCGGAGTTGACGTGAAAGATTGGGATCGGCAAGCGCTTCGCCAAATCCGAGGAGTAGCGCGACGAATTGGTCTCGCACGGTTCAGTTGTAAATCCGATCAGATTATTCGCGATGATGTGCAGACCGCCACCAACTGTGTATCCGTCCACACCCGCGAGATTCATCGTCTCGGCCCAGATGCCCTGCCCGGCAAACGCTGCATCTCCGTGGATCATTACGGGAAGAACCTTCTCCTCGCCCCCCATGCGAATCTGTTTGGCTCGCACGCGTCCGGTTGCAACAGGGTCAACAGCTTCGAGGTGACTTGGATTCGAGACGAGATGGAGATTAATCGTCTGCCCATTGCGGGACGTGAAGGTGCCGGTTGCACCCTGATGATACTTCACATCGCCACCACCAAGCACGCTGCGCGGATCGACGTCTTCAAACTTGGCAAACATATCCGCTGCAGTTTTGCCGACGGTATTCACCATTACGTTGAGGCGTCCCCGGTGGCTCATCGCGATCACAACTTGAACGGCTCCGCGCTCTGCGGCGTCGTTCAGCACTTCGTCAAGAAGCGGGATAAGAGCGGTCACACCTTCGAGTGAAAAGCGCTTGGTGCCGAGATAGCGCGACTGTATGACCTGCTCAAACAGGTCTGCCTTGGTCAGGAGTTCGAGTATGTGCTTCTGGTCAACAGGAACGGGATCGCCTTCGAGACGCTCCTGAATCCACTCGCGCCGCGCCGCATCAGGAATATGCATGAACTCGGCCGCAATGGTGCCGCAGTAGTAGCGCCGAGCTTCGCTGGCGAAGTCTCCCTGAATGTCAAGTTCGGGAACCATTTGGGGAGCGAAATATTGTCCGAGCGGGTCAAGTTGAGCCTGAAGGTATCCCCACCGCCGGAACGCCTCAAAGACGCGCTCCCGGTCATGTGGATCAATGAGAAGTGAGCTCCTCTGATATTCCTGAGTAGTAGAGGCCATGTATTGATTGTAATTGGCGAATTAAATGATTTGAGAATCGGGTGATCGGGCCATCGGGTGATGTCTCGTCTTACCGGAACATCGAAACCTGAAACTCGTCTCCCGGTTTTACTTCACCCGATCACCCGATTTCCTCTACGCCTTCGCTGGGTCAATCTTTTCCGGGTTAATGTTCAGCTCCTGCAGAGCTTTCTGCGCCTTCTTCGCATCGAACTTTTTCTCCCGCGAAAGACGCGAGAGTGCTGCAGCGGCGATGGACTCAGCGTTGACCTCGAAATGCTTGCGCAGGTACTCGCGATTATCGCTGCGACCAAAGCCATCGGTGCCGAGTGTCACCAGCCGCTCGCGCAGCCATGGCGAAAGTTGGTCGGGAACAATCTTCATGTAGTCGCTGGCGGCGATGATCGGCCCATCGGCTCCTTCCAGAGCTTTCAGGATGTTGGGCTGCCTTTCTTTCTCAGCAGGGTGCAGCAAGTTCCAGCGGTCGGTCGCCAGTGCCTCGCGGCGTAGCTCGGTGTAGCTGGTTACACTCCACACGTCGGCCTGCACACCATATTTCTCAGCGAGGATCGCCTGAGCCTTGAGAGCTTCGTTCAAGATTGGTCCACTGCCGAAGAGCTGCATAGTTGCTTTGCCGCCCGGAGCCCCTTTGTACTTGTATATGCCACGAAGAACGCCCTCCTCGACGCCCCTCGGCATCTCGGGCATGGCGTAATCCTCGTTGTACATCGTGATGTAGTAATAAATATCCTCACCGTTCTGATACATGCGCCGCAGACCATCCTGAACGATGATGGCCATCTCGTACGCAAATGCCGGATCGTAGGTAATGCAGTTTGGATAGACACTCGACATCACCACGCTGTGTCCGTCGCAGTGCTGCAAACCCTCGCCGGACAAGGTGGTACGGCCTGCGGTGCCGCCCATGAGGAAACCCTTGCCACGCGCGTCACCGAACGCCCAAATGAGGTCACCCACGCGCTGGAAACCGAACATCGAGTAGTACATGTAAAACGGAATTGTCGGTACGCGGTAGTTTGAATAGGCCGTGCCGGCAGCCGCAAACGAAGCCATCGATCCCGCTTCCGTAATTCCTTCCTCCAGAATCTGCCCATCCTTCTCTTCGCGGTAGTAGAGCAGGATGTCCTGATCGTGCGGCGTATAGAGCTGCCCCTGGCTGGCATAAATACCAACTTGGCGGATCGCAGATTCGAGTCCGAAGGTACGTCCCTCGTCCGGAACGATAGGGACCACGAGCTTTCCTATTTCGGGATGCTTCATCAGCGTACGTAACATGCTCACGAAGCCCATCGTGGTTGAGACAGCACGACCACGCGAGCCGCCCAGCGCATCGGAGAAGAAGTCCAGCGCAGGCGCGTTTAGGTTAGGCTCCTTCTTCTCGCGTGCCGGCATGTAGCCGCCCAGTTCCTTGCGCCGCTGCTTCATGTAGACGATTTCTGGCGTGTCATCTTTCGGGCGATAAGGCACTCCATCCTTCGCGGCTTCTTTCGGCACGGGAATGTTGAAGCGGCGTTGGAAGGCGACAAGTGCTTCGTCAGTCAGTTTCTTTTCCTGGTGCGTGGCGTTGCGCGCCTGTGCGGAGCCGAGTCCGTATCCCTTCACAGTCTTGGCCAGAATGACGGTTGGCCCGCCTTTGTGCTCCACGGCGCGCAAATACGCGTTGTAGATCTTCTTGGGATCGTGGCCGCCGCGGTGCAGGTTCTCGAGTTGCTCGTCGTTCATATCTCGGACGAGTTCGAGCAATTCCGGATATCTGCCAAAGAACTCCTTGCGCACATAGGCACCGCCTTTAGCCTTAAAGCTCTGGTACTCGCCGTCAACGGACTCTTCCATCCGCTTGAGCAAGAGGCCCGAGCGATCGCGAGCAAAGAGTGCATCCCAATCACTGCCCCAGATGACTTTGATTACATTCCAACCAGCACCCCGAAAAGCTCCCTCGAGTTCATTAATGATCTTTCCATTTCCACGCACCGGGCCGTCTAGGCGCTGGAGATTGCAGTTCACGACGAAGATCAGGTTGTCGAGCTTCTCTCGCGTGGCGACGGTAAGAGCACCGAGGGACTCTGGCTCATCAGTCTCGCCGTCTCCGAGATAGGCCCAGATCTTGCGTGGTGTGTTCTCGATCAAATTTCGATTTTCGAGATACCGCATAAAGCGCGCCTGATAGATGGCGTTGATCGGACCAATCCCCATCGAGACCGTCGGAAAGCGCCAGAAGTCTGGCATTAGCCATGGGTGTGGATAAGACGACAAGCCTGGCTCACCACGAGTTTCATGGCGGAAATTCAAAACCTGCTGCTCGCTTATGCGTCCCTCGAGAAATGCGCGGCCGTAAACACCGGGCGAGGCGTGTCCCTGGAAATAAATCATGTCGCCCGGCTGATCACCGTAGCTGGCACGAAAGAAGTGATTGAAGCCCACTTCGAGCAACGTGGCGAGGGAAGAGTAAGTGGCGAGGTGTCCGCCGATGCCGGAATCTTTCTTGTTCTGGCGATGCACCATCGCCATTGCATTCCAGCGGATCAGAGATTCGATCCGGCGCTCCATATCGCGATCGCCTGGATAAGGCAGCTCCTGCTCGACTGGAATCGTGTTCTTGTAAGGAGTGTTGAGCTGAGCCGGAGGCTCTATGCCCGATTCGCGCGCCCGGCGCGAGAGTGCTTCAAGCAGCTCGCCAGCCCGGCTGGGGCCCTCGTCCTGAACAATCTGATCGAAGGCTTCAAGCCACTCGGCAACTTCGCCCTGATCGGACTCAGCCGGCTCAGCCGGCGCAATTGGGAAAGCGTTCATAACCATGATATTTAAAGGGAAACATACCATCATATCGCGGGAGCGAGACGATGTGTTTCATCCGAGAACCGCAAAAACAAAACGCCGGGCCATAGCGCCCGGCGCTCCGTTCCAAAGTCTCGGAACTTACTGTTTTGTTTCCTCTGCTGCGCTCGGAAATTTCGTCTGCGCAATCGTCCAGCTCTGCTCGCCTACCTTGAAGCGGGCGAAGCGGCGGACGGAGATGTTCTCGCCCAGCTTGCCGATCTTAGTAGCGATCAGTTGCGAGACGCTGATGGTCTGCTCCTTGATGAAGGGCTGATCGAGCAGGCACACTTCCTCGTAGAACTTCGCCATCTTTCCTTCGACGATCTTCTCGACTACCGGAGCAGGTTTGCCGGTTGCCGCCGCTTGTGCGCGGTAGATCTCCTTCTCACGGTCGTAGTCTTCAGGCGTAACATCTTCGCGGCGGATGTACTTCGGATCTGTGGCGGCGATGTGCATGGAGATGTCGTGCAGCAGCTCCTTGAAGTCGTCGGTGCGGGCGACGAAGTCGCTCTCGCAGTTGAGCTCGAGCAACACGCCGATCTTGCCGCCGGCGTGGATGTAGCTGGCTACAGACCCTTCGTTTGTACTGCGTGACGCTTTCTTGCCCGCCATGGCGACGCCTTTTTTCCGCAACAGGATAATCGCTTGCTCAACGTCGCCGTTGGCGCCCACAAGAGCGGTCTTGCAGTCTCCGAACGGAGCACCGGTCTTGTCGCGCAGCTCCTTCACTAGTTTTGCGTCAATGTTCACAGTAGTAGTGCTCATGTCCATTATGCCTTCTGCCGGGTTGTAAATCCGGCCTAACAAGTAATGACCCGAGCGCCACAGCGGCTCGGGCCATGAATGTCGCGTTTCTTTCGTGTGTCTATTTGGATGACTTTCAGCAGCAATCCGACTCAGGAGCCCAGCCGCCCCATGAACCCCGGATTAGCGTTCCTCGACAGCAGCTTCTGCTTCCACCGTCGCAGCTGCGGCCGAAGACTTCCGGATATTGCCGCCCAGCACCTCTTCGAGGTTTATGTCGTCGGAGCCCGCCTCGCCGTCCTCAGCGTATTCGCTACCCACGGTGCTCTCGCCAGCAGGCGTTTCAGTGGCAGCTCCCACAGCGCCGACAAACTCTGCGTCTTGCTTGTCTGTCGCAGCCTGCGCGCCTTCCACGATTGAGTCAGCGATCTTCGAAGCAAACAGCCGGATCGCGCGCAGCGCATCGTCGTTGCCGGGGATCACATAATCCACTTCGGTAGGATCGCAGTTCGTGTCTACGACCGCGACCACTGGGATTCCAAGCTTGCGGGCTTCCCGCACTGCAATCTGCTCCTTGTTCGAATCGATCACGAACAGCGTGTCGGGCAGACGTTTCAGCGACTTGATTCCCGCCAGGTTCGCCTGGAGGTGCTTGCGCTCGCGCTCCAGCTTAATGACTTCCTTCTTCGGCAGAAGATCATAGCGGCCGTCGGTCGCCATGTCGTCGAGTTCCTGAAGCCGCTTCACCGATTTCTGGATGGTGACCCAATTCGTAAGCAGTCCGCCAAGCCAGCGCTGGTTCACGTAGAACATTCCACAGCGGGTGGCCTCTTCGGCGATCGCGTCTTGCGCCTGGCGCTTGGTGCCGACGAACATGATCGTCTTGCCTTGCGCGGCCATGTCTTGCACGTACTTGCTCGCGTCTTTGAACATCTTGAGCGTTTTCTGCAGGTCGATAATGTAAATTCCGTTGCGTTCCCCGAAGATGTATTCCTTCATCTTGGGATTCCAGCGCTTCGTCTGGTGCCCGAAGTGGACGCCCGCTTCGAGCAATTCCTTCATGGTGATATTCGCCAATTGACCTCCTTTTTGTGGTTTGCATTCCCAGGATCAGTCCTGCATCCCGAGAATTACATTCCCGGCCCGGACCCGTTGATTGGATTTCGGGTTCGGGAAGATTTACGAGGACTTCGAAGCCACAGAGCTCCGAAGCCTTCGCAGTTTTACCGCTTCGAGAACTGGAAGCGCTTTCGGGCTCCCTTTTGTCCGTACTTCTTGCGCTCTTTACCGCGCGCATCGCGCGAGAGCAGACCTTCGCCCTTCAGCTTCTTGCGCAGCTCGATGTTGAACTCGAGCAGCGCCCGGGCGATGCCCAGCTTTATTGCATCGGCCTGCCCGTTTACGCCGCCGCCATTTACGGTAGCAACCACGTCGAATGTTGTGCCGGTCTCGCTGCTAACCAGCGGGGACTTCGCACTCACGCGCTGGGCTTCGGTCACAAAATAGTTGTCGAACGGACGCCCGTTCACTTGAAAACTTCCGCTGCCGGGACGCAGAAAGACGCGAGCAATGCTCGACTTGCGACGTCCCGTGCCGTAGTACTGAACCAGATCAGCCATAGATTCCTTGTTTGCTCAATCAGCATGGTAGAGACGCAGCATGCTGCGTCTCTACGAAAACCTTTACTTCGCCAAAACCAGCGGCTCGGGCTTCTGGGCCGCGTGCGTGTGCTTGTCGTCGCGATACACCTTCAGCTTGCTTGCCATTGCGCGTCCAAGCTTGGTGTGGGGCAGCATGCCCTTGATCGCGTCTTCCACGACCGCTTCTGGACGGCGAGCGAGCTTTTTGTCGTACTGCTCAGAACGCAATCCACCCGGATATCCGGTATAGCGGTGATAAACCTTTTGTCCTGCCTTCATCCCGGTCAGCTTGACCTTGGCGGCGTTAATCACGACCACGTGATCGCCGGTGTCGATGAAAGGCGTGTACTGCGGGTTATGCTTGCCCGCGAGGATGTGTGCAACCCTAGTCGCTAGGCGTCCCAAGGTCTGGTCCGTGGCATCGACCACGTACCACTTGCGCGCGATTTTCCCCTCAGTGGGGAAAGTAGTAGACATTCCAGTTCTCCAAAACGGATAAAAAGGGACAGGCAGACTCGGCGACCGCCAATCCTTACGAAAAAGAGCAATGAAACCGCAGGCTGAAACTCACCGGCCGATTAGCGCGATGTGACCACCCAGGCGGGCACTTGCAGGACCACAAAGTATAGATATTAGCGGAGTTGTAAAAGGAGTGTCAAACGACGGACGAGGCGAACACGAAGGTCACGAAGGCAAAACAAGAGGTCACAAAGAAATTTTTCGTGACCTCTTGTTTTGCCTTCGTGACCTTGGTGTTCGCCTCTCTTTTGGTCATGATCCAATCCGCCCTAATCCAATCCCGATAAAGTACGTCACTATACCCTCCACGGCGCCAACCAGCGTCATCTCCATGCCGCTCGACCACCAGGAGCGTACCGTAATCAACGATTTGGCGGCTCCGACGGCAAAATGGGCAACCAGTGAAACGATGGCTGCGGTGATTACAGCAGGGTACCCGCTCATGAAAAAGAACGGCACGATAGGGATGAAAGCTCCCACAGCGGTTGATAAAGCGCCGGAAGTCGCGGACACCATTGGATTCCGCAAGCCCTCTTCAGTCGCATTGAGGCGCTCGGCCGCGAGCGTACGCACAAATTGCTCTTTGTCGCGCGCGAGGTGATCGACAAACTTGTCGGCGTCGCTGGAGGGCAGCCCCTTCACCTGGTAGTAAAGGGAGAGCAACTCGCGAGCTTCCGATTCATTGAAAGTGATGGCTTCCCGCTCACGCTCGAGTTCGGCCTCATAGATCTCGCGTGCGCTCTTCGCTGCCAGGTACGCTCCAGAACCCATCGAGAGAGCACTGGCGACCATGCCGGCGAGGCCGGCGATCAAGACGAACTTACTGTTTCCCAACGTCGCTCCCGAGACTCCGGAGACGATGCCGAAAATCGCGCCCAGCCCGTCGTTGATCCCATAGATGGCATCGCCGATCCATCCGGCGGCATGAGCTTGTCCTTGGTCGCGCTTGGCAATCAGCTCATCGAGAAGCTGGCGCGCCTCACCCGGCTTGAGTTGACGCACCCGATGCGGATACGGTCCGCTAGTGCGGATCAGGTCACGCAGCGTTTTGTAGTGCTCGCGCTCGTCCTGGATGACCTGGTGAAGAATCTCAACGCTGCGCCGATCGCCAAGCTCCTTGAGCTGACGTCCGTAGCGCGCGATATCGCGACTCTCATCGAGCTCGAGCCTGCGTAGTGCCATATCGGGACCACCGATGCGATTGGCGAGAGAATCCGCCTCTCCGGTAGGACTGCCGTCGTACTTAGGCTCGGGACCGCCCAGTTCTCGGATGCGCTGCTCCCATAGCTGCGCATGATGAAGCTCGGCCTCAGCGAGGTGATGAAGCTTTTCTTTGCGGACAGGATCCCGCTCCCGCGAAGCCAACGTTTCGTAGGTGTAATAGCCGGACTTCTCTGCTTGCCAGTTCTTTTCCAGCGCGGCAAGGATTTTGCGCGTGGCTGCCGGGGTCGGGCTCGGCGACTGCGGCGTCGTACTCATGGGGGCGAATACGATGCTAGCAGCCGCCGTTGAAACTTGCGGGGTATTGGATAGGAAACTATTTGCCGCTCAGAACCGCTACTTGAGCAGTCTCTTTCGCCGCATTCACGTGGGAGAAGCCTCTCCAGATGCACACGATCGCGTAGACGTGGAAGGCGAACGAGATCCAATCCTGTGCCATAGCAGTTAGGGCGGCATCAAGGGCATAGAACCCCATGCCCATCACGAAGGCCCATTTGTGAAACTTGCCGGCCATGTAGCCGCACATCAGGAAGAAACCAAGGACTAGCAGGTCGATGAAGTACCCGACCATGCGAGCTTGCGGAGAGCGAAACGCATCGGTGACTTCGGTGATGCCCAGTCCGAGCACGAAATGAAAGTTTCCGCCAGTGATGGCGACGATCGTGTTCACGAGCGAGAGGCCCGCGATCCAATAAAACCAGTTGGCGCCACGTTTCACGGCTACTGCAGCGGCCAAGGACTGCACAGTCCGCTGCTGCTGCACGCCGGCGTTATTCCCGTCGTACGTAACTCCTTGCGTCGGAGTCTTGATGACCGTGCTTGTTGTGGACCCAGTTGCCGGCGGTTGGCCGACGAGTGTATCTGGCATGATTCGCCTCCACGGGGAAACTGGCTGATTTCAGCACAGGTGGAGTCGGTAAGACCACCGCAAACAAGTAACGTGACCCAATCGGAAGGTCAGGTCCAACAGAGATGTTTCAGGCTGCGGTTCCTGAAACGAAACCAGGGACCCGCTGGAAGACTAGGTGCAAGGCTAATGCGATCGCGTAGGGTTAATTCCCTGCTTCAGGGAATTGACCAGGGAATTTTTCCCGGGGGGAAAATTCTTCTTGCGAAAACCCGCATGGATACTGGCGATTTGAGAGACACCAGGGAATCTGCAGGGAATTAGCAGGGAAATCCCTGCTGGATCGGCGATCATGCTCGTTCACACCTATTTATCTTTATCCACATCAACCGACGCATTCCCGATCTAGATATCCACTCTTCCTTGCTACGATGCGGACCGCTTCGTGTCAATGCTTTTTTCGGTTGTCGGATCTGCAGGAGAGTGCCGCTGAACTATTCCGCAAACGCAATCACGCACTTGAGGTAAGCCGTCTCCGGAATCCCGGCGACTACTGGATGATCCTGACTCTGGCCGCGAACCTCCAGCAGGCGAATACGACGACGCGCATCGCGTGCCGATTCTGCCAGCATTCCTAAAAACTCCTCCTGAGAGACATGATGCGAGCACGAACAAGTCAAGAGAATCCCGCCCGAGTCGAGCATCTTCAAAGCGCGAAGATTCAGCTCTTTGTAACCACGCAGCGCGGTCGGAAGCGCCTTCTTCGTCTTGGCAAAAGCTGGCGGATCGAGAATGATCGTCTGAAACTTCCGTCCGGTGTCGGACCAATCGCGCAGCAGATCAAAGGCATTCGCCTCCAGCCACTCGATCTCCGGAACAGCCAGCAAACTGCGATTCAATTCAAAATTACGCTCACCTGCTTCCAGCGCTGCACGCGACGCGTCCACTCCCGTTACCTGTTGGCACACGCGAGCAAGGTGTAACGCGAACCCTCCCTGGTAGCAGAAAACGTCCAGCGCGCTTCCGTGCGCGTAACGCTGGGCCGTCGCGTAGTTCTCTCGTTGATCGAGGAACGCTCCCGTCTTTTGTCCCGCGGCTGCATCGTATTCAAAACGCAGCGGAGGCTTCTCGGGCTCTGCTCTCATCTCGATGATCGTTCGCGTCTTGTCGCCACGGATGAGACGGCCTTCTATCGCAGGCAGTTCTTCCAGTTCGCGAATTCGCTCTTCTACTCGCTCGACAATGCCTGCAGGACGAATCTCCGCTTCTAAGGTCTCGAGAATTGCTTCGCGAACGTCGGTTCGATCCATCGCCTGTGTGAGCACCTGAAAGGCGAGCACGTCGTTGTAACGATCGATGATCAGCCCGGGAAGTTGATCGGCTTCACTGAACACCAGCCGATAAGCGTTGCTCTTCTCCGGAATGTTGAGCGCATTACGGTATTCGATCGCGGCCTTGGTCCGGGCAGACACAAGGGAAGGAAGTTCAGCCTCGTCGCAGTCCCGATCTGAAATCATCCGCAAGGCGATTTGAGAGCTGGAGCTGGAAATCGCGCAGCCGAGAAAACGGCCACCTTCTTCAAGCACACGAACCACTCCAGCACGCGGGAGTGTGGGCGATCCTTCCAGGTCGGAGCGGTAGACCCAGGGATGTCCATTGCGCAAACGCAGTGATCCTCTCCAACTCACACGGACTGACTGCTCGGTGCGTGGTTCCTGCTTCGTCAGGGTGGAGGATCGAGGCGTCATCCAACTTGATTGTAAGTCCTTGTTCTAGCGGAGCGTCCGGGCGCCCTCGCCCGGCGAACTTTGAACACCGGAATTCTGCAGAGTTCTACCAGCGCATGCCTCACGCCGGGCGAGGGCCCGGACGCTCCGCTCTAATCCCAAGAACCACTCAAGGTAAGGCAATAGTCGCCGCGTCGCGTGATATCCTCACATGTTTTACCCTCATGCGCTTTCCCGCTTGAGGAACCTTCCCCGAATTACGATGTCTTCTCCTTATGGACTTTCAATTCACTGAAGAACAAGAGCAGCTCAGGCGTTCAGTGCGCGAGTTTGCCGAGCGGGAGATTCGCCCACATGTAATGGAGTGGGACGAGAAATCCGAATTCCCGCTGGCCACGATCAAAGAACTCGGCAAGATGGGGCTGATGGGTGTCGCCTTTCCCACGGAGTACGGCGGCGCCGGGCTGGGCTATGTCGAGTACGTAGTCGCAATCGAAGAGCTTTCGCGCGTCGATGGCTCGATCGGAATCATTGTGGCGGCTCACAATTCGCTCTGCTCGAACCACATTTACGTCGCAGGCAACGAAGAGCAAAAGCGAAAGTACCTCCCGAAGCTGGCAACTGGCGAGTTCATCGGCGCATGGGGATTGACCGAACCCGGATCAGGCTCCGATGCCGGAAGCGCTCGCATGACAGCGGTGCGTAAAGGAAAGAGCTGGGTACTGAACGGGACCAAAACGTTTATCACCAACGGACATTACGCGGATGTTGCGGTCATCATCGCTGTCACTGATCGGACTACAGGCACGCATGGATTGTCTGCATTCGTCGTGGAGAAAGGCACGAAGGGTTTTCGTCCGGGCAAGAAGGAAAACAAGCTGGGACTTCGCGCCAGCGATACCGCCGAGCTGATCTTCGAGGATTGCGTCGTCCCGGCCGAGAACCTCGTGGGCAAAGAAGGCGACGGATTCATCGATGCTATGCGAGTCCTCGATGGTGGACGAATCTCCATCGCTGCCCTTTCTCTCGGCATCGCGCAAGGCGCATTCGAAGCTGCGCTGAAGTACTCGAAAGAGCGCAAGCAGTTTGGGCGTCCGATCTGCGACTTTCAGGCGATCCAGTGGAAGCTCACGGACATGGCCACGGAGATCGATGCCGCACGTCTGCTCACCCTACGCGCCGCGTCTATGAAAGACGCTGGAATGAAGACGACGCAAGAGTCCTCAATGGCCAAACTCTACGCCAGCGAAGTTGCAGTGCGATGCGCCAATGAAGGTGTGCAGATTCACGGTGGATATGGCTTTATCAAAGACTATCCAGCGGAGAAGTACTACCGCGACGTGAAGCTCTGCACGATCGGCGAAGGAACCAGCGAGATTCAGCGGCTCGTGATCGCGCGACAGTTGCTCAAGAGCTACTGAAGGAGCCGCCAAACTTCTGAGCTGTTGAGCCGTGGCGATTTCGTTCAGCGGTATTCAAAATCGAAGAACAGCGAAAATAACAGTGAATTTCCCGAATCTCACCGGGATGTTATCGACTTTTGCCCAAAATCCGCGAACTCGATTTTAGGAACAGTGAATAACAGTGAATCAACAGTGAATTTTGGCCGCATGGGAGTCGACTGTATGCTGCCCTTTTTCCAGTAAGCTCGTGAGTAAAGCTCCTCGACGAGCGAGCGCCTAACAGCAGCTCAGGAGCTTAGCGGCTGGCTTTCCAGTTGCTTGAAGGCTGAGTAAATGAATTTCCCGAGATGCCAGCCGTCGATGAACTTAAATGGGATTTCACCGACCGTGTAGTGGCCGCACGGGAGAGCTACCGCTTTGAAGTCGATCTCGTATTCGCGGAAGTGTTGGACTACCTGCTCTGAGAATTCGCGCAAGAAAGTCAAATCGTACTTGGCGTAGACCACAAGTACCTTCTTGCCGTGAGCAGCGAACTTCCTCATGTAGGCCGCGGGGCTGATCGCTAGCCAGATTTGCCGCAGGCGATCGAGGTCCATCACGCTCTCAAGAGCGGCGCGGATGTGGCGCGTGGATTGTCCCGTCCAGACAACATCGCCGAAGTACGTGGATGCGTGATTGAACGCATTTACCTCCAAGCGCGGATCGTGCGCGCTGGCTATGAAGGCGTAACAAGAACCCAGACTCGTCCCCAGAATGCCGAAGCGTTCGCACCCTTGCGTCTCCAGCCAGTCGAGACAGCAACGGATGTCGATAACGCCTTGCCGGCAAGAGTCGAGTGTGCGGCCGATGTTCGCTGAGACGGCGTAATCGCTGCGTTCGATCTCAGCCGGGCGGCGAATGTCGTGGTAGGGCTTGCTCAGGCGGAGAGCCGACACGCCATAGCGATTCATGATCGCGCAAAGGGCGTTATGGCTGAAGGCGTCGGCGTTCCATTGTGGGAGGACGACAACTGCTTTCTTACTCGGCCTGCCTTCACGATCGAAAGCCGGGAACCAGCGCGCGTTGACGACGTCGTTTTCCGGGTAAGGTGTGCGGACCGGCGATGTGAATCGCAAGAATTGCGCCGGCCGTAATTTCCCGGTCCGCGACATCTTCTCGAGCTTCTCGAGCTGTTTCTGCTGCCGCATGTTCGTGGGAAAGAGCTTGGGCAGCCGTTCCTCGAGGTAAAAATCGGTTGGGGTCTGATAGCTGAAGAAGCGATCGCTATCGGAGACGATGCGCCGATTCAACTCGTTGAAATAGCGTTCGGCGCGGGCGTTGTCGTATTCCGAAGACGATGCCGGAAAGCTGCCGTTTACTTGTGGCCACTGACGCGTCCACTCAATGCCCCACTCCAGAGGACGCACGATGCGATTGGTGTCGCGCGTGGTGAGACGCGTCTCCCACGCGAACATCCACTTCTCCCAAAGTTTGAGCATCGTAATTCAATTTAGCAAACCTGAAGCTCCGAGGTAACGAAGACAGGGCGAGCCGGCGCTCAGAACAGTTTTTCGGAATCGATCAATATTGTTACTGGACCGTCGTTCACAAGAGATACATGCATCATCGCCTGAAACTCCCCGGTGGCGCATTCAATGCCCTGCTCGCGGATCTTGGCGACGACATATTCATACAGAGCACGCGCTTGTTCCGGTCGGGCAGCATCATCGAACGACGGACGTTTCCCCCGTCGCAAGTCACCGAAGAGTGTGAACTGCGACACGACGAGCATCGCTCCACCGACGTTGCGGACGCTTAAGTTCATCTTTCCGCCATCATCGTCGAAGATTCTCAGGCCAAGGAGCTTCTCAACTATGTAATCGGCGGAGGCCTCAGTATCGCCCCGACTTACACCAAGCAGCACCAGCAGCCCGAGCCCAATCGCTCCGACGACGGAGTCTTCTACCGTGACCGCGGCTTTTGTGACTCGCTGAACGACGGCACGCATAGCGGGAGGATAAAGCAGCGGTTAGCAATTAGCGATTAGCCATACACAGATTTTTGCTTACTGCTAATCGCTAATTGCAGCGTTTGCTAATTGCTGCTTCTCCCATTTACTCTGCTGTGTCTCTGTCGTTTTAATTCCATCCTCACAACTCATTAAGGAGAATCGCGATGGCAATATTTCTCCGGGCGTTCCGCCTGGGTTTCATTGCGCTCGTATTCACTCTTTCTGCTTTCGCCCAAAGTGCAGGTGACGCGCAAACACCTGCCAACACGCAGTCTCAAGCGGATCTGCTGATCAAAAACGGCACCGTGCTGACGGTCACTCATGGAGTCATCCAGAACGGCAGCGTGCTGGTACACAACGGCAAAATCGCTCAGGTCGGAGCAAACATCTCTGCCCCTGCGGGAGCAACAGTGATCGATGCTACCGGCAAGTTCGTAATGCCCGGCATCATCGACGCGCACTCACACCTCGCACTCGATGGCGACGTAAACGAGGCAACCAGTCCGATCACGCCGGCGATGAACATGCTTGATGCCTTCGTCAATACCGACAAAGGCCTATATCACGCGCTGGCTGGCGGAGTGACATCGCTATTGCTGCTGCACGGATCGGCCAACATGATTGGCGGCCAGGCTGTCGTCATCAAGAACAAATTCGGATTGAGCCGCGATCAAATGCTCTTTCCCAACGCTCCGCGCTCGATCAAGTTTGCCAGCGGCGAAAATCCTAAGCGCGTCTATGGGTCGCGAAATCAGTCACCTTCCACACGTATGGGCAACTTCGCTGTGCAGCGCGATGCTTTGCAGCAGGCGAAGGAATATATGCGCGATTGGGACGATTACAACGCCAAGGTACAAAAGGGTGACAAGGAAGCTCGAGCGCCAAAGCGGGATCTGAAACTGGAAGCATTGGCCGACGTGTTGCGCGGCAAGCTTCTCGTACAAATTCACTGCTATCGTGCCGATGAATTTCTGACTGAGATGGCGATGGCGCGCGAGTTCGGATACAAGGTACGCGCCTTCCATCACGCGCTCGAAGCCTACAAGGTTGCAGACAAGATCGCGGCTGAGGGAGTTGCGATCGCCACGTGGCCGGACTGGTGGGGCTTCAAAGATGAAGCCTGGGACGCACAGCCGTGGAACGCCATCATGTCTTCGCGGCACGGAGTGCGCGTCGCGTTGAAGAGCGACTCGAACGATGTGGTCCGTCGGTTGAATCAGGATGCAGGCAAGGTAATGCGCTACGGCGGAGCAACAGAGGAAGAGGCGCTGAAGATGATCACGTTGAATCCCGCGTGGATCATCGGTGTGGACGATCACGTGGGCTCTCTCGACGTCGGGAAAGACGCCGACATCAGTATCTGGGACAAGGATCCACTCTCCAGCTACGCCAAGGTCGAGAAGACGATCATCGACGGAGAAGTCTACTTTGACAGTTCACTGCCGCGCCTCGGGCTCACTCACTGGAAGGATGCGCCGATGTCTGGCGCTGATTTCGATGGCAGTGAGATGGACGAGATGGGCAGTGGGAAGGCGCACTGATGAAACATCAACTAACGGTGGGAGCGCCCTGCTTCAGCGGGGGATTGGACTTCAGTCCAATGAACGGCAATTGGGGATGTGCGGAGGGCTTTAGCCCCGGGCTTTACGGCCCAGCGCTAAAGCGCAAGAGAGGATTGGGACCTTCCGTGAGCGCTAAAGCGCTCTCCCCGCATAAATGCGGGGGCTTCCACCCAAATTCCTTCAAGCTTCTTGATCTGTTGCTAACTATTTGCTTGCTTACTCTGATGCCGGGCTTCTCGTTTGCGCAAGCTTCGAAGCAAAAGACAAAAATAGCTACCTCGCAGGCTGAGGCCACTGGTCCCATCGCAATTCGCGGAGGCAAGCTGCTTACCATCACTCACGGCGTGATTGAAAACGGCGTCGTGGTAATGGAGAACGGCAAGATCACGGCTGTCGGCCCGGCGGGAACGTCGATTCCGCGCGGCGCAACGATTATTGATGCAACCGGCATGACGGTATATCCGGGGCTCATCGACTCGGAAACGAACCTCGGTCTTGTGGAAGTTGAAGCCGATCAGATGAGCAACGACATGAACGAACCGAGCGACGAGATCATGCCGCACATGCACGTCGCCGATGCGTTCCACTCCGAAACTCAACGCATTCCCGTGGTCCGGGTGAATGGGATCACGAACGCCATCGTTGCTCCCGGAACCGAGGACAGCCTGCCTGGGCAGGACATCTTCATCCAACTCGACGGCAAGGATCGCGATCAGATGATCCTGGTTCGCGACGTTGCCTTGGCGTTGAACTTCTCCGGAGACCAGCGCCGGCGTGGCGGACGCGGCGAAGGCGGCGGTGGCGGTATCGGCAATCGTTACCCCTCGACCAGAATGGGACTCGCCACGCAGCTACGGCAGGCGTTCATGGACGCACAGGATTATGAAACCAAGATGAAAGCTGCCGAGAACAGAAAGCCCGAGGCCAGCGGCGGAAGCGGTGGGGGAAGGAGCGGGGGCGGAAGCGATCGGCAGAAGCGCGATTTGAAACTCGAAGCTCTGCTCCCATATCTGCACGGGCAGAAACCGGTCGTAATTGGAGCTCGTGACGCTTACGACGTCGAGAATGCCATGCGTGTGGCGAAAGAGTTCAATCTCAAGGTCGTACTAAACCACGTAACGCACTCGCAGCAGATTCTGGACGAGATTGCTTCCTGGAAGGTGCCGGTCATTGTCGGTCCCATCTACGACTTCCCGCGAAGCGACGAACGCTACGACGCCGTGTATTCACTTCCCGCTGAACTTGCGAAGCGAGGAGTGAAGATCGCCTTCGCGTCCTATCGCGTGGAGCACAATCGCAATCTGCCTTACGCGGCTGGGTATTCGGTTGCGTTCGGCTTGCCCTATGAGGAAGCGCTGAAGGCGGTGACCATTAATCCCGCAGAAATATGGGGCGTCGCTGACAGACTGGGTTCCCTCGATGTGGGCAAGACCGCGAACGTGGTCATCGCCAACGGAGATCCGCTGGATGTGAAGACCGACGTGAAGCAGGTCTTCATCGACGGCCGTAGTATCCCGATGGAGAACCGCCAGACGCACCTGCGGGACCAGTACGGCGGGGTGCCATCGGCTCCCTCTGCCTCGAAATGAGCCGATTCCCCACGGAGTCACGGAGTCACGGAGAAAACCAAAAACTTACCACAAAGGACACGAAGGAGCACGAACGGAAACAAGCCCGAATCCATTGTGATCCTTAGTGTCCTCTGTGGTTTCTCTCGGCGCTTTTCTCCGTGACTCCGTGTCTCCGTGGTGAAAAGGTGTTCCCTTGCCAGCTTTTCCTAGCGCCATATAGACTGAGGAGTTTGTGGTGTGCGCATTTGCGCATCTAGGAGGAGTTTGCATGCCTGGGGTAGAAGACAAAGTTAAGCAGATCATTGTGGACCAGCTCAGCGTGGAAGAGGGCGAGGTCACACCCAGCGCATCTTTCGTGGACGACCTCGGCGCCGATTCGCTCGACCGCGTAGAACTCATCATGGCTTTCGAAGAAGCTTTCGATCTGGAAATCCCCGACGAAGAAGCCGAGAAGATTAAGACCGTGCAGGACGCCGTCAGCTACATTGAGAAGAATTCCAAAATAGCCAAGCAATAGGAATCGATTCGTATGAACGATTCTCTCGATTGCCTCAAGTTGATGATGGCTTTCGAAGAGGCTTTCGACATAGAAATTCCTGACAGTGAGATGAAAAACGTCGGAACCATGAATCAGGCCAGAGAGCTGATTAATCGGTTAAAAATAGAGCAGGACAAAAAGAAATCAAAGAAAAAGCAGTAGCGGTTGCAGTCACATCCCAGAAGAGCGAGGAACGCGAATGGCCGCAGTAGACGAGAAGGTTAAGCAGATTATTGTGGAGCAACTTGGCGTCGATGAAGGCGAAGTCACCCCCAACGCGTCGTTCGTGGACGACCTTGGCGCCGACTCGCTCGATACTGTCGAACTCGTGATGGCATTCGAAGAGGCCTTCGACATCGAGATTCCCGACGAAGAAGCCGAGAAGATCAAGACAGTCAAGAACGCCATCGACTACATCAATGCCCACGCGAAAGGCGGCAAGTAAGCTTGAGTCGTAGAGTTGTCGTCACTGGATTGGGCCTGATTTGCGCCGTGGGCAACACCAGTGCGGAGGTCTGGACGAATCTTCTGGCGGGCAAGAGCGGCGTCGCTACGATTACGGGATTTGATGCTACCGGATTTGCCTGCACCATCGCCGCCGAAGTCAAGAACTTCGATCCACTGAACTTCATCGAGAAAAAAGAAGTCAAGAAGATGGGCCGCTTCATTCACCTGTGCATGGCGGCCACCGATGAAGCGGTGAAGATGTCGGGTTTGAACGTCACGCCGGAGATCGCGGAGCGCGTGGGCGTTCACATCGGCTCGGGCATCGGCGGATTCGACATCATCGAGCGCGAGCACTCAAACCTGATCAACGGCGGCCCGCGCAAGATCTCGCCGTTTTTTATTCCTGCAGCCATCATCAACCTGGCTGCTGGGCATGTGAGCATCCGCTACAACGCCAAGGGACCGAACGAAGCGACCGCGACGGCGTGCACGACGAGCGCGCACTCCATCGGTGATGCATACAAAATCATTGCTCGCAATGACGCCGACGTGATGATCGCCGGCGGCACTGAGGCTGCGATCACTCCAATGGGCGTCGGTGGATTCGCGGCTATGCGGGCACTCTCCACGCGCAATGATTGTCCGGAAAAGGCAAGTCGGCCATTTGACGTCGATCGCGATGGCTTCGTGATTGGCGAGGGCGCGGGCATTCTAATCCTCGAAGAGTTGGAGTTTGCTCGCCGCCGTGGCGCCAATATCATGGCCGAAATAATCGGCTACGGTATGAGTGCCGACGCTTACCACATCACTCAGCCTGCCGAAGAAGGAGAGGGCGGATATCGCGTGATGCTGAATGCGCTGCGCGACGCCAACCTCAAGCCGGAGCAGGTGGATTACATCAACGTGCACGGTACTTCGACTCCGCTGGGTGACGTGCTCGAAACCAAAGCCATCAAGCGCGCATTCGGAGATCATGCCAAGGATGGCCTTGCGGTAAGTTCCACGAAGTCGATGACCGGGCACCTACTCGGAGGCGCCGGCGGCCTCGAAGCAGGCATTACCGTTTTGGCACTACGTAACCAAATGCTCCCACCGACTACTAATCTCGACAATCCAGATCCAGAGTGCGACCTGGACTACGTTCCAAATAAGTCGCGCAAAGCCAAGGTCAACATCGCGCTCTCGAATTCGTTTGGATTCGGCGGCACCAACGGCTCGTTGATCTTCCGCCGCTGGGCTGAATAAAGAAAAGCAAGAACACGGATCGAACTGATTTAACGGATCTGACGGATACTTCTCGACTTTGCTCTGGTTTATCCGTCCGATCCGTCATATCCGTTTAATCCGTGTTCTTGCTTTCTTAAGTGGGCGCACAACACGCCAATACGAATTGCCCATCGCGGCTCTCCCATTGAGATTCGATTCGAAATCCTGCACGCGCAACTAGATTGAGCAAACTGTCTCGATTCGTGTATTTGATCGAGCTGCTCATGCGCAGCTTTTCTCCCGAGCGAATGTCGATGGAATGCCTACCCACATTCACACGCAGGTCGCGCGTCGCGGTGAAGTGCTTCGTGACGGCGAACAGACCGTCTCCTGCCGGTGCAGTAGAAAACTCCAGCTTTCCATCGTTGTCGGTGATCCCCACCCCAGTAAGGGGCCCCCACGCAAAACGCCGATTCGTCGGATTATCGTAGCCTCCAAGCGTTTGTTCACTGAATATCTCGCCGTCGAAGAGGAAGCGGTCCTGGCTGCGCATATGGATTCGAAGGCGTCGGGGAAACTTGCTCGGCTCGAATGCTCCGAGAGTGTTACCCAAAACTGAGAACAAGACAGGCCCGTCGAGGCTCTCGGCAGCGCCGACAGTCGCAGCCAAATGACCGTCCTCGAAAATATCGAGCTTGCATCCGAGACTTGACTGGGCAATGCCGTCCGCCTGATCAGCAGCAAGTTCCAGCAACGACTGGCTGAAATCGGCAGCCACGTAGTTCAGGCGATTGCCGCTGTTAGCAAACTGTTCGAGCAACACGAGATCTTTACTTCCTTCTCCGCATCCGAGACCACAAAGCGTGCGAATGTGGGAAAGCTCTACTGTCAAGCGCGGAGCCGCAAGGTTCAACACTTCGAGCGCGCGACTTGCGTTTTTGTATTCGGTTGAACGGCACAGATCCACCCACGCCCGAACCGACGACGGCAGCCAGTAAAACAGGTGCTCCGGAAGGTATCGCTGCTGAAAGGCCATCCGTAGCTGTTCGACAATCTCCTGCTCGCGCAGCAGCACGATGGTATAGAAAGGCAGTTTCGCTGGATCAGGTACCGAATTGGAAGCCATCTCAACCGCATTGTATCGGGCACCAGATCGCGCCAATCAACGTCAGGGATGTAAAAACTGCTCAATTTGCCCAAATCCGGCCGGTCTGAGAAAATTTCGAACACCAGTTTGGATTCTGGGGCATCTAGTTACTGGCTGTACCGCAATTCGGAGAATTACAAGGAGAAACACTGAATGAAGATTATCGAAATCAGCGAAGTAGCTCCGACATGTCACTCCAACGTAAAACTGGTTGAGGCCGCCGAGGTGGCCCCAACCTGTCATAACAGCGTAAGGCTGGTTGAGAGCACCGAGGTCGCTCCCACCTGCCACTGATCAAGGTTTGGTAGAGACGTTCGCCGTGGCGAACGTCTCTACCGATTCTGCGCATGCCTTCCATTCCTCAAGACCGGCTCTCCATCGGCACTTTCTACAATCCACATCTTGCGCAATTCACGCTCGATCATGCTGAGCTGATCGATCATCTATCGATGGCCGATCCGCCCGCGGCGGACGACGAATTCTTCACGCAAATCCAGCAGGAATTTCCGCTGCTGCTGCACGACTATCTCGGACAGCTTTCCGATCCGCTCAGCGAGTTCGCCCTCACGCGTGCGAGAGAACTCCAGCAGCGCTACCAAGGCCCCTGGATCGCAGAACACTTTCAATGCCTCCACACCCAGGACCGGGCGCGATCGCTCGATTACGTCTTTCCTCCGCTATATACAGAGGAATTTCTAAAGCGCTTTTGCGAAAACGCTGTCATTCTGCGCGACGCAGTCGGTGCGCCATTAGTGATGGAAAATATTCCAGGTTTCTTTTCGGTCCGGCGCGCGCAAATGAATGAAGCAGAGTTTCTGCGACGTTTCTTCGAACAAACAGGATGCGGATTTCTAATAGACCTGCCGCACACCTGGCTTGCCGCTCACTATCGTGGCATCGATCCCCGACGGTATCTCGAAGATTTTCCTCTAGACCGTGTGGTTGAAATCCACGTCGCTGGCGTCGAGTACGACCGTGACTTGCAGGGTCCGTGGATTGCGCCGACTCCGCCGACCAATGAGATCCTCGACCTTGCCTGCTGGGTAGCGGAACGTGCACCAGACTTGCGGGCTGTCACTGTCGACGTCTTCTCCCCAACGGTAACTGCTGCTCAACTTGAGGACGGCATGAGTCGCACGCGAGCTGCCTTCGCCACGAGAAGTGCCGCAGCGAGCTAATCAAATGCCACCCACCGGACGCGGACCAAGCCAACGCTCGGATAGAAATCTTCACGATCAGCTAATCCGTTATCTGACCGATGCCAGCTTGCGATCTGCGAACAAATATCCCGATTTCCTGGACGAGAACGAAGCCGAGCGCGCGGAGCGTTTCTCCCAGTTTCTCGCGCGGCGCTATTACCGCGATCGACTCCATCGAGGATTTCGCCACTCAGCGCGCCTGCTTGGGTCGGAAGGCGCAGCAGCAAGCCTCGTAGACACTCCGGCTTTTGACGTGATCTTGGAGAGCTTTGTTCTAGGATCGCTCGCGACAGCCAGAACAGTTGGTGATCTGGTGCTCTCGGCACTAAGAGGAAAACGATCAGAGGAGTGGCGGACCGAGCTGTTGCAATACGAGTTTGCATTTTTTATACAGCTTGCTACTTCTGAACCGACTCCACCGAGGAGTTTTCCGCAGCGTGGCGTCTCCGCTCTGGTTCGGGAGTTCCAGTTCTCAGTTCCCGAGATCCTCGAAAAAATAAAGAACGGACATGGTCCAGAAGATGCCCGATGTGTCTCAACGACGCTGCTGTTTTCGAGAACTCAGCACGGCAGAATCTATGTCGTACAACTCGATGCAACCGCATGCAGAGTGATGCATGCAGTGAACGGATCTCGAGAGCCTGCGGAGATCGCGGAGACTGCTGGTGTCTCAGAAGAGGAAACAAACCGAGTCCTTAACGATCTGATCGGCATCGGTGCGGTGTTGCCTCCCGTCCGCGAGGCTGCTTGAAGCGCTTGCAAGCCGCACGACAACTCTACGATTGATTTATCATCGCCGGTTGGCCTTCGCGGGCTGAACTTGCAAGATAAAAAAGGAGAAAGCCGTGGCGCACTCACTTCCGCCGCTTCCGTACGACTATTCCGCGCTGGAGCCTACCATCGACGCGCAAACCATGACGTTGCATCATGACAAGCATCATGCTGCTTATGTAAACAATCTGAACGCAGCGCTCGAGAAGCATCCGCAGCTTGGCAGTAAGAGCGTTGAGGACCTACTACGCGACATAAACAGCGTTCCCGAAGATATTCGTGCCGCTGTTCGCAACAACGGCGGCGGTCACATGAATCACACGATGTTCTGGCAGATCATGAAGCCGAAGGGGGGAGGCCCTCCAACCGGGCGCGTTGCCGACGAGATCAAGAAAGCATTTGGTAGCTTTGAAGAGTTTCAGAAGCAATTCAATGACGCAGGCGTAAAACGCTTTGGCAGCGGATGGGCGTGGCTGATACGCAGCAAGGCCGGAAAGCTGGAAATCATTTCGACTGCGAATCAGGACAATCCCATTATGGATGGACATCACGCCATTATGGGAAACGACGTGTGGGAGCACGCCTATTATCTGAAGTATCAGAACCGGCGGCCCGATTATCTGGCGGCTTGGTGGAATGTCGTCAATTGGGATGAGGTCAATAAGCGATTCAAGTAGCGGGCTCGGGAAAAAACAAAGGCCGCCATCTTTGTGGCGGCCTTTTCCCTATGCCCCTGTCTTATCTTCTGAAGTCGGTTCTAGGCTGGCTCAATGCAATCAACTCACCTACCAACGCGTGGCTCCAGGCCACAAGCCAGTCGTGAAGCTCGCGGATTCGATTCACAATCTGCATGATTCACGCCTCGAAGCGAACGATTCTTGTGACGAGAGTTGCCGGTTCGTTCATTGAGTGGGATGAAAGTTGGCACCAGCGGGTTACCGGGAAATCGCGTGCTCCTGCGTTGAAATCTGAGCTGCTGCGATCTTTTAACACGGTTGAAACCTGAACTTCAGGAATCCTTCGCCAATCGCCACCTTCACGGAACGGTCTTTCAAGTTTGTTTGGCGAAGTTGGTTTCGACGAATGAAATTGCTTCTTCGTGTGTGTGCAGCACTCCTTCCAGTTGGGCATCCTCGACAGCCTGAAGCACGGTGCGAAACTGCGGTCCCGGCTTCCAGCCACGTGCGATTAAATCCTTGCCTGTAATGAGCGGTGACGGACGAATCTCCTCCTCTGGTGTGTTCTCCAGCTTCTCACGCACAAATTCATACAATGCAAGATCCCTGTGGCTCGCCGAACAGTCGAGCCGATGCAGCTCGAGGTGCTCCTGGAAGGCCGGCAACCGCATGAAGCGCTTGAGCGTAGACTCCTTCATCTTCTTCACATCGCCGAAGCGCATGTGGTTCGCAACTAAAGCGCTGACTTGTTCTGTCGTATCGTTTGGGAAGCGCAAGCGTCTGCAAATCTCCTCGGCCATACGCGTTCCGACCTCCGCATGCTGATCGAAGCGAATGCGATCGGGAGCAACACGAAACGTTGGCGGCTTGCCGACGTCATGCAGCAACACTCCCCAGGCCAGTGACTTAGAGCAACCCTTTTCCAACCCACCTAGAAGCAGCAAGGTGTGAATCCACACATCGCCCTCGGGATGATATTGAGGCGGTTGCTCCACTCCTTTCAGCGCGCTCACTTCAGGCAATACCTCAACGAGTTGGCCCGTGGCATCCAGCAGCTCGAAGCATTGCCGGGCGTGGCCTTCAGTAAGCATCTTGTCCAGTTCGTCGCGAATGCGCTCGCGGCTTACCTGATGAATCTCGCGTGCCCGTTCGCGAATCGCAGTCATCGTGGTTGGCTCGATCTCGTATCCCAGACGGGCGGCGAAGCGCACGGCGCGCATCATGCGCAACTTGTCTTCGCGGAAGCGTTGCCTGGGATCGCCAATCGTGCGGATGATCTTTCGTTCCAGATCGGAACGACCGCCTGCGTAGTCAAGAACCCGACTGCTCAGCGGATCCAGCAGAAGACCGTTGATGGTGAAGTCGCGCCGCTGCACGTCTTCCTCTGCGATCTCGGAGTATCGGACAGCATCAGGATGGCGGCCATCGCTGTATCCAACATCGCTGCGGTAAGTCGCGACCTCCACGTGGATCGGCTTAGTCTCGTTATCCTCATCTAGACCCTCGACCACGATGACGACTCCGAACTGCGCTCCGACTGCGATCGTGTTGGGAAAAAGCGACATCACTTGCTCAGGATGAGCGCTGGTTGCAATGTCGTAGTCCTGCGGCAAGGTCCCAAGTAGCAGATCGCGCACGCATCCGCCTACGAAATAGGCCGTGTAGCCGCGCTCCCGTAGCTGCTGGAGAACCTTGAGTGCGGTGGCTTGCGCCATTTCCGCCCGATTTTGTATTGCGCCGGATTGTTTGTTTGCGCTCAATGAATCAGCGACTCCGCTGCCGGACAACTCCTGCCCTTATCATAGGGAATCGACAATGCTAATCCTCGGGATCGAGAGTTCGTGTGACGAAACTGCTGCCGCCGTAGTGCGCGACGGGGAGCAATTGCTGTCAAACGTTGTTTCCTCGCAGATCACAACGCATCTCCCATACGGAGGAGTGGTCCCGGAACTCGCCTCCCGCGAGCACTTGCGCGCAATTGTCCCAGTTGTACGTGAGGCGGCAACTCGCGCCGCAGTCAGTCTGGAGCAGGTGGATGCCTTCGCGGTCACACAGGGTCCGGGACTCGCTGGGTCACTCCTCGTGGGCATCACGTATGCAAAGGCGCTTTCGTTTGCTCTTTCGAAGCCGCTGATAGCAGTAAATCACCTCGAAGGACACATTCATGCCGTTCTCCTCGAACATCGACAGTCCTCGAACGCAGATATAGCTCTGCCCGCGTTGGCGCTCGTGGTTTCGGGAGGACACACGCATCTGTACATGGTGAGTCGTTCCGAACCGACACAATGGAGTTATCTGAATGTCGGGCACACGCTCGACGACGCAGCCGGGGAGGCGTTCGACAAGGCTGCAAAACTCCTGGCACTCAGTTATCCCGGCGGTCCCATCATCGAAGCGTTAGCGAAGCATGGAAATCCGCATGCGATTGCAATGCCGCGCTCGCAAATCAAAGCCCACGAAAAACGCAGGTCGCGGGGCGAGAATGCGCAGAAGCGGTATGACTTCTCGTTCAGCGGCATTAAGACGGCCGTGCTCCGTTTTGTAGAGACTCATCAAATGAAGAATTCAATCGAACGGCGTCGTCGCGCAGTCGCAGATTTTCCCGATCCCAGGCCTGAAGATTTTCTCCCGCATCTCGATCCGCTGACGCTGGATCTGATTGCGTCTTTTCAGGAAGCCGTCGTTAAAGACTTGGTGGGCAAGAGTTTGCGTGCGGCTGAGGAGCTCGAAGTTGAAACTCTGATCGTTAGTGGTGGCGTTGCCTCCAACGAGCGCCTCCGCTCAGAATTCGTGAAGCAGGCTGGGTCCGAGGGTATCAAGGTCTTCTTTCCCTCGCGAGGGCTCTCAACCGACAACGCGGCGATGATCGCTGCTGCGGCATATCCGAAACTACTGGCCCGTGACTTTGCCACGGAGCACTTCTCCGCTGAAGCCTCTCTTGCACTCGGATGAGTGAGACCGGAAATGCAACCGTCCTTCCCTCCTACCGCGTGATAGATTAAAAAATTCGATGACCATCCGCAGGCCGCGGTTTGAGGTTCACAAAGCGCAGAAGGTCGCCGCGGTCTTCCTGATCTTGTTTGTCGTCCAGTGTCTCTGGCTGGTTTCGCATCTTCCGCTTAGCATGGCTGAAACTCGCAGCGCCTTAGCCGGCAGATCGTTGTGGTCCTTGCGACAACTCGCAAATGGAAGTTCCCCACTGATTCCAGGCGACAGCATTCTCGAGTTGAGATGTGCGGGATTGCTTCCATCGATCGCGCGGAGCTGGGCCACCGATGGCAGGACCTTTAGCATCTATGCTCCGCCCAACCGATGGCTCGTGCGGCTGCCATTCGTTTTGTTTGGCGCGTGGCTCGGTGCTGCGCTATGGTGGGTAGCGCGGCGGATCTTTGGGAATGAGGGCGGATATGTAGCCCTCGGCCTTTATTGCTTCAGTCCAGCTATGCTGCTGGCAAGTGCGACCGTCGGGTCGGGAATCCTGGCAGCATGGGGGCTCTTCGGATTGATCTATACCGCCATCGGTGTGGCCCACACGCTATACGCACCGCCGAAAAAATGGCGTCCCAGAATAGTTCTACTTGGCCTTGCCATTGGCCTAACGGCAGCCGCAAGTGTGCCTGCCGCTGTTGTGGGCTTGGCATTTGCGACAGCGTTTATGCTCTACCTCGCACCGGGGCGCCGTGCGGTATCAATCGCTATTCTGGCGCTCAGCACCGTGATTGGAGTAGGTGTCTTGCTGTTGTGCTTCGGCTTCAACGCCCGCGACCTTTCGGCAGCGGCTCTTCTCCCGAATGCGGAATACTTTCGGGTTACTTCGTTGAGGTTGATGTCCCTCATTGCTGTGCCCGGAGGCTTACTCGAGATTCTGGCTTTCGTAAGCTGCCTGTTTGTATTCGCGTTCTGGAAGCGATCGCGCTATTTTGGGAACTCATCCGCGTTAATTCCTGCTCTGCTTCTGCCATGGTGGCCCGGGAGATTTTTCCCCAGCGCTTCAATTATCTGGACTCTGCCATATGCTCTCGTCTTCATTGGCGGGATCTACGCCGATTTGCTTGAACTGTACTTCTTCGGTGGAGATTTTCGCCGGCATGTGGCCGCAACCGCTGTTGTTCTGATTGGCGCGAGTGCCGTGTTCAGCCTAATGCTGGTCGCAGGCGCATAGCCTGAAGCTGAAAGGGCCGTCCATACCGGACGGCCCTTTCAATAACAGCTAACTGCGGACGGGTCACACAACCCGCTGCTGGCGGCGCTCTACGAGCATCTCCTTCTGCATCACCTGCTCCACCATGCGCTCAACGCTCGGCATGAACGGCTCCGCAGGTAGATTCACCGCAACGCGACCTCCGCTGTGACCGAGCACTAGAGCAACTTCGTTCCAGCGCAGCAATGGCGAAGTAACCGGAATGTGGATGGACTCTCGCGCCGGCTCTGGCTGTACCAGGTAAACCACCCAAATCAAGATCGACATGTAGTAAACCATCGGGAGAAGCTGAGCGAGCATCGGCATCTTGCTGATGTGTGAGTTCGCGAGAGCGCTGAATACCATTAGCTGAAAGAAGGCATCGATGCCAAATCCGAGCGCAAATCCGAAGACTCGGTTTCTCTTCGAAACTCCTAAATGCTGCGACCCCATAAAGAGGAACAGCAGCAGAGCGCACTCCATCAGACGCACAATGCGTTCAAAGCTATTAATGCCGACAATGAGCCAGTTGAACCGGATCGGCTGTGAGACTGGAGTCGTCACAAACACTAGGAAGCCGATCAGCACAATGCTGGCGGCTGCCCACTTAAACGCCACCTTGGCCAAGTCCTGCAGGCCGGCAAAAGGCTTAAAGGCGGCGCAGAAGATCTCATAAAGAACGGCGATCTTGAACATGTCCGCCATCGCAGTCCCCACCCAGTAGCTCGCGAAATACGTCCACGGCCCTTGAGAGGAGTGGCGATAGACAAGAAACAACACGCCAGTCTTGATGGTCTGAAAAATCAGGAAGGAAGCAAAGAACTTGAATTGGGACAGCAGCTTACGCCGATACAGCAAGTAGACACAAAACAGCTGTAGGAACGAACCAGTGGTCCAAACCAACACTTCCGAAACCGGCAGGGCGGGCATATGTCACCTATCCGGTGGGAGAATAGCTTCTCCACCGCCCTGCTTCAAGAGAAATCTTGCTCTAAAGTAACCAGTACTAACCAGTTACCTAGTTAAGAGCACAGACTCCCGGAGGGCAGATCGGTACCGGCTCGAGGCCGCTGCCCATCTGTTGCTTCGTGTTCGAGGTGGATGCAGCAGCCACAGCAGCGGCCATAACGATGGTGGCGAACAGCAGACGGAGCGACTTCTTCATGGGAATCTCCCTAAGTGATATCAGTAATCCGCATTACCAACGTAATCCGGTAACTGGTTACTTTCGTTTGGGACAATACCAATGGGTGCCGAATTTGAAAACACTTATTTCTGTGGAAGTCTGTGGAAAAGTAGGGCTAAATTCCGAGATTCTTCACACGAAACGGAGATGATTTCAGCCGTTCAGCCTCGAATTTACGGCATTCGTCAGGTGCTCATGTGTGATAAAATGGGCAAGTCAAAAAGGCTATAAATCCCTGAATAATCAAGTATTTTCCGACTCAAGCGTGCGCGTCTTCGGCGGCTCTTGGGCGAGTTTTATCGCGCTGCTCCCGCATGCGTGATTTGTAGGGCTTAAACAAGCTAAGTGGGGTCCCCCAAATTGAAAGAAGCAGCTACCAGGACGCAAGCAGAAGTGGACGAAAAGCAGATTCCAACCAAGGAAGCGAAGCAAAAGAAGGCTAATGGCGGCACGAACGGCGACTATACCGCCGATTCCATTAAGGCTCTCGAAGGTTTAGAGGCTGTCCGGCTTCGCCCTGCAATGTACATCGGATCCACGGGAGAGATGGGACTTCACCATCTCGTGTACGAAGTCGTCGACAACTCTGTTGACGAGGCTCTGGCTGGCTACGCCGATCGCATCGACGTCACGATTCACATCGATAACTCCATTACTGTCGTGGACAACGGACGCGGCATCCCCGTGGATGACATGGAATATCACGGAGAAAAGCTCCCCGCAGCTCAGGTCGTGCTTACCGTCTTGCACGCCGGCGGAAAATTCGATTCGTCCACGTACAAGGTTTCCGGTGGTCTTCACGGCGTGGGCGTCAGTGTGGTTAATGGCCTCTCGCATCAACTGGATCTCGAGATCTGGCGCGATGGTTTCGTTTGGGAACAGGCGTACACCAAGGGAGTGCCCTCAACCAAGTTCAAGAAGACGGGCACCACGAAGAAGCGCGGCACGAAAGTGCACTTCCTGCCGGACACAGACATCTTCGCGACCATTGAGTACAACTACGACACGCTGGCGCAGCGGCTGCGCGAACTCGCGTTCCTCAACAAGGGCCTGACGATCACTCTGACCGACGAGCGCGCCACTGATACCAAGACGGGCGAAGCCAAGCACGCTGAATTCAAGTACACAGGCGGCATCGCTGAGTTCGTGAAGCACCTGAATCGCGGAAAGCAGGTGCTCCACGATAAGCCGATCTACATGGAAGCTGAGCGCGACGGCGTGGGCATGGAGATCGCTCTGCAGTACAACGACGGCTACTCCGAATCGGTGTTCTCGTTTGCGAACAACATCAACACAGTCGATGGTGGTACTCACCTCTCAGGTTTTCGGACGTCGCTGACGCGCACAATTAACTATGCGGGTCAGCAACTCGGACTCTTCAAAGATTTGAAAGAGAATCTTTCAGGCGATGATGTCCGCGAAGGGCTCGTTGCCGTAGTCAGCGTGAAACTCTCGCAGCCGCAGTTCGAAGGACAAACCAAGGGCAAACTGAACTCAGACATCGCAGGTATTGTGCAGGCATTCGTCAATGAACGCCTTGGCGCATTCCTGGAACAGAACCCGACGATCGCGCGTCGCATCATCAACAAGGCAATTGAGGCGGCACGTGCGCGCGAGGCGGCGCGTAAAGCGCGCGATCTAACACGGCGCAAGGGCGCGCTCGATGGCGGAGGTCTGCCCGGCAAGCTCGCCGATTGTTCCGAGCGCAACGCCGATCGCTGCGAGATCTATCTCGTCGAAGGTGAATCAGCAGGCGGCACCGCAAAGCAAGGGCGTGACCGTCGCTTCCAGGCCATTCTGCCCCTGAAGGGCAAGATCCTGAACGTCGAGAAGGCGCGTTACGACAAAATGCTCGGACACGAGGAAATCCGCGCCATGATCACAGCGCTTGGCTGTGGCATCGGCAAGGAGGATTTCGATCCGGCAAAGCTTCGCTACGCCAAAGTCATCCTGATGACCGACGCCGATGTTGACGGTTCGCACATCCGCACGCTGCTGCTCACGTTCTTCTTCCGCCACATGACCGAGCTGATCAAGCGCGGGCACGTGTACATCGCGCAGCCTCCGCTCTATCGCATCAAGAAAGGCAAGTTCGAGCAATACATCAAAGACGATCGCGAGTTCGTGAAGGTAATGGTCCGGCGCGCGGCAGACGGCATGAGCATTCGTTATGGTGAAGGCGCCGCCAAGCTTGAAGGGCCGGAGCTTACAAAGTTCATGACCAAACTGAACGAGTATCTCGGGTTCTTCGACAAGGTGAACAAGCATCTTCGCGAGGAGCGCATCACCGAGCTGCTGCCGAAGATCGACTTCACTTCCCGGGCGGACTTCGAGGGCTCCGACAAGAGCGTTCCCTCGAAAGTGAAGGAACTCGAAAAACGAATCAAGTCGCTGCTGAAAGACTTGGGGTTAAAGTCCGTCGAGACGCGTCACGAAGAAGAACACAACACGTGGCTCGTGAGCTTCGTCGATTCCAACGGCGCCGAGCGAGTCATTAATTGGGAGCTCATCACCTCACCCGAGTACAGACAGATGATCTCCAAGTACAAGCAGATCGCGACCTACATGGATCCGCCGTTCATCATCGAGCACGCACCGCGGACGGAGAAAATTAAAACAGGTGGCGAGGCAGAAGCCGAGACTCCGATCCTCGAAACAGAAGCAGCCCGCCAGGACAAGGGGACGACAAAGCGCAAGTCAGCCGTTGAGCCCGTTGAAAAGCAGTCTCCGCGCGAGTTGTTCGACTACGTCTTAAGCCAGGGCAAGAAAGACTACGACGTCCAGCGTTACAAGGGACTGGGAGAGATGACCTCGACCCAACTTTGGGAAACAACCATGAATCCCGACGTCCGCAGCCTGATGCAAGTCAAGCTCGAGGACATTGCCGAAACCGAAACGATCTTCACAACGTTAATGGGCGAGGATGTAGAGGCGCGCCGCAAGTTCATCGAAGAAAACGCGCTGGATGTGAAGAACCTGGACATCTGAGCCGTGCTTCGTGGTAGAGACGCAGCATGCTGCGTCTCTACGATGCTTCCAACATGATCGAACTGCCGGATTGACCTGCCCTCGCAACCATCCCTAGAATCGAAGATTCTGTCTAGCCCTCCACCTCCAAGCATGGCGCTCGAAGTCTTCAACACACTTTCAGGCCGCGTCGAAGAGCTGAAAACGCTCGAAGACAGGCGCATCCGCATGTACTCCTGCGGGCCCACTGTTTACGACTACGGCCACATTGGTAATTTTCGAACGTTCGTCTTTGTCGATCTCTTCCGCCGTTTTCTGCGCCGGAGTGGCTATCAGCTCGACCACGTAATGAACATCACCGACGTGGATGACAAGATCATTCGCAACTCTTCGGCCAAAGGACTAGGGGTGCGCGAGTATGCCGCCAAGTACGAGCAGGCATTCTTCGAGGACATGGACATCCTCTCGCTGGAGAAGCCCGAGCAAATCGCCCGCGCTACCGAACATATTCCCGAAATGGCTTCGCTGATAGCACGTCTTCAGAAGAAGGACTTCGCATACAAAACCGAGGACGGATCTTATTACTTCCGCATCGCGAAATTTCCTCAGTACGGCAAGCTCTCCAAAAAGGACATGACTGCGATCTCAGATGGCGCACGCGTCGATGTCGACGAATACGAAAAAGACAACGTGCGTGACTTTGCTCTCTGGAAGTCACCGAAGCCGGGAGAAGCGAAGTGGGAGACTGAGATCGGCCCAGGCCGCCCTGGCTGGCACATCGAATGCTCGGCCATGGCAATGGAGTATCTAGGCGAGACGCTGGATATCCATCTCGGCGGCGAAGACTTGATCTTTCCGCATCACGAAAACGAAATTGCGCAATCGGAGGCAGCGACCGGAAAAACCTTCGCGCGATATTGGATGCATGTGCGCTTTCTGCTCGTCGAGGGACAAAAGATGTCGAAGAGCCTTGGCAACTTCTACACTCCTCGCGATCTCATTCTCAAAGGACACAAGCCCTCCTCGATTCGCTATCTGCTGTCATCCGTTCCTTATCAAAAGCAACTCAACTTCACGTTTGAGGGACTCAAGCAAGCTGCGAATTCTGTGGAACGGCTGCGTAATTTCAAGGCACGGCTCGATACAGGACGATTCCCGGCTGGTTCCAATTCGGAAATGGGCACTCTGGCGAAAGTTACGCGGGAGAAGATCCGTACTTCGCTGGAGGATGATATGAACACGGCACAGGCTCTGGCGGCGATCTTCGACATGGTTCGCGAGGCCAATGCTGCCGGAGACAATGGCAAACTTCTTCGCGACGACGTTCCAGCACTCCAGGAAGCGTTGGCCGACTTCGACGAAATCTTCGCGGTGTTAAAGGATGACGACGCGGAGAAAATCAAACAAGTCCTACAGTGGGCTCGGACTGAAGGAAAGCTCGCCGATGCCTCGATTGTCGAGCCGACTCTGAGCGACGCGGCTGTAGAAGCTCTGGTCGAGCAGCGCCAGCAAGCACGAAAGTCGCGCGACTTCGCTAAAGCCGACGCAGTGCGCAAGCAACTCGCCGATGCCGGGATCGTCCTCGAGGATACAAAAGACGGGTTACGCTGGAAGCGCAAATAACGGTCTTAAGGCGGCACCGCAACTGCGTGTCTAGTTAGGCTGTCTAGCAGCCAATTCGTTTTCCCAATCCACACGAAAGACTGGGATCGGTTCCGACTTGCCTTTAACCGTGAGAGGGCTGAGGGTGGTGAGAACGAATTTACCCTCGGTCAGATCTGCCGCAGTGGCCTGCGAGATGATGATCTTTCCCGCTGGGGCATTCGACATCAAGCGCGAAGCTGTGTTGACCGTGTCGCCGATCACTGTGTAGTCAATCCGCCGCGGCGATCCGATATTGCCTGCGGTGACGATTCCGCTATTGATTCCGATTCCTACTCCGAATTCCGGCCATTGCCGTTCTGCGGCGTCGCGATTCAATTCAATCACCAGGCGCTGAATCGCCTGCGCGGCCCGCACGGCGTTCTCTGCATCGTTGCCTTTGCTTAGCGGCGCACCGAACAGTGCCATGACTCCGTCGCCAAGATACTTATCGAGCGTTCCTCCGTGATCGAAGATGATGTCGGTGACATGGGTGAAATAGTTATTCAGGATTTCAACAACCTTCTCCGGCTCCATCTTTTCGCTGAGCGTGGTGAAGCCTCGGATATCAGCGAACATAATGCTTACTTTCTGATTGATCCCGCCGAGGCGTACTCCTTCGGGATTCTTCGATACCATCTCCACCACTTCGGGCGACAGAAAACGTTCCAGAGCAGCGCGCTGTGTTACCTGTTTTGCAATCTGCTCGTGGGCGTAGAGAGTGTCAATGGCGGCACCGGCCTGGGCTGCCACCAGAGCAAAGACATTCCATTCGTCCTGTGTGAAGGCTTGCGGCTTCTCCAGGTTGTCGACGTACAAAATGCCGAACAGCCTTCCACTTCCCAGCAGAGGCGCGCACATGGCTGAGCGAAGGCCGGCGATGCGCATGCTTTCACTGCCGCGGAAGCGCTCGTCGGTAGCAACATCGGTGACCAAAATGGGCTTCTGCTCGGTGCGAATGCGATCCAGGATTGCTCGGCTGAGGATGATATGGGGCTGGCTGGCAGTTCCATTCTGTGGGCGGCGATAGCGCACTTCTGTCTGTCGCGTAACCTCGCCGCTCTCGTTGAAGAGCATCATGAATCCGCGTTCGACTCCCTGAATGCGGAAAGCAAGATTCATGACCTGCTCGGAAATTCCGTCGAGAGAAAGCTTGGAGCTGAGTGCTATTCCCGCGTCGTACAGCATGGTTAGGAGATGGTTTTCGCGCTCCAGACGCTTGATCTGGTCGGTGAGCTCCGCGGGTATCTGGCCGGAAAATTGTGCTGCGAGACCTTCACGACGACTACCGCCGCGCAGAACATCATTCAGCGTGGGCGGGATATCGGCGCTCTTTATGAGAATTCCCGAGTCGCGAACTTCTTCAAAGCGCAGCTCGTACGAGCCCAGGTGTGCAACGTCGTTGTGACGCAGCTGGCGCTCACCGGCGATCCGCTCGCCATCGATGACTACTCCATTGGTGCTGTTGCGATCGGCAATGAAGGTCTGGCCATCCTGACATTTGATGACCGCATGAAAGCGGCTCACGCTGTTATCAGGCAGTACCAGATCGTTGGCTGCGCCTCGGCCGATGCTGACAAGTGGCTTGGTCAATTCGAGCATGCCGCGCTTGCCGTCAGGCGCCGAGATGATGATGCGGCTCATGAATTATCGCGGATCCAGCCTAAACCTATTGCGGATCCAGCTTGGCTTCCACCTTAGAGATTCTACCGACGTCCACATGCACGGTTTGCTGAACCGGCTTATAACCGGACTGACGCAGCTCAATACGATAATTCCCCGGCGGGAAGGGAGCGTGCGCCGGAGTCGCGACTGCCACTGGCTTACCGTTTACGACTATTTTCGCTCCGGGGGGAGTGGTAACGAAATCTATCATGCCTTTTCCTGCAGGGATACCCCCACCAAATAACTTTCTGAAGCGCGAAGTTACGGCATTCGAGTTACCCGCTTCCCGTGCGTCGACGCGGTTCAGTACAGGCGAAAACGGTAAGACCTGACCCTTGTTGATGGTCGCGTTTACCTGCGCATTACGATAACCATCGAGGTGCACCTCGATCCGGTGCTGCCCCTCTGCTACCGGAACGCGTGCGGGAGTGACTTTGCCTGTCGGATGCCCATCGATTTCGATGGCCGCACCAGCCGGCTCGCTCATCACTGCGACCGCCGTAACTTCAGGGGACAAACTGATGTGGTAAGCCGAGCTGCTGGGATTGACTTCTATTTTGCGTGTCTCTTCTGCATAGCCCGCCTTGCTGAAAACGACGTTGTGCGCTCCAAGCTTCAGGTCCGACGCCGTAAAGGGAGTCATCCATGCCGAACTGGTGACGCCGTCGATCTGCACAGCAGCACCCTCAGGCTTCGAGGTAAAACGCATCTCAACGCGGCCTAGGGCAGAGGATGGTTTCTCGCTGGCGTGGCCGGCCGGCCTCCCGCGTGTACCATCGGCCCTCTTAGCGTCTGCCGCCACCTGCTGCGACTTCTTCCAAGGATTCGCGATAAGGAGGGCGGCTCCTGCCACCACGACGCTTAAAGAGACGACGACAACCGCAGCAGCCTTTGCCCTTTTTCTGTGCAACTCGGTTGCGGGTGTTTGCTCGGCAAGTCTCGTCGAGTCGTGGGGCAATTGAGTCAATGGCCCAGACGAAGTTGAAACTCGGGCCTCCTGGACAGCCGCCACCGCGTGCGAACCAGATGAACGAGCCATTACTAATCCACTTGCCGACACCAGGCTCGACAAGCCATTCGACTGCGTGGCTTTGATGCGAACATCTTCCGGCAAAACCGAAGTGATCTCGTCCTCAGAGCCGACTGAGCGGTAATTTTCGAGATCGCGTGCGAGTTCGGCGCCTGTCTGATAGCGCTCTGCAGGATTTTTTGAGAGGCATTTCCCGATTACTGCGCTCAGACCCGGATGGACTGTTACCTCCAGGTCGCTGGGAGGAATCGGGTTCTCGTTAACGATCTTGTAAATGATGGTGGTTACATTTTGTCCCGTGAACGGGCGCTCTCCGGTCGCCATTTCGTAGAGCAAGACCCCGAAACTGAACAAATCAGCCCGCCCGTCGAGTTCCAGCCCTTTTACCTGCTCAGGTGACATGTAGTTCGGCGTGCCCAGGACCTGGCCGCTATGCGTCATGCTGCCTGCTGCCTTGGAGATGCCGAAATCCATGATCTTGGCTACGTTCTGACGAGTGATCATGATGTTGGCCGGCTTGATGTCGCGGTGAATCACCCTCATTTCGTGCGCGTAATCAAGCCCGGCAACCACTTGCTTGGCAATCTCCACGATCTGGTCGGCCGAAATAACTCGCTTCTCGACCATTAAGGATTGCAAAGTCTGGCCCTCGAGGTACTCCATGGCAATGTAGAAAAGGCCATCGACTTCGTCGGCGTCGTAGACGGTAACGATGTTGGGGTGATTCATCGCGCCCGCCGCTTTGGCTTCGTAGCGGAAGCGGCGCAGCAATTCGTCGTGGTCCATGCCATGGACGTCGAGCCGCATGGTCTTGAGGGCTACGGTTCTCCCAATGTTGGGATCTACCGCCCGATAAACAAGCCCCATTGCGCCGCGGCCAAGCTCGCCTACGATCTCGTAACGTCCAACCTTTTCCACCGTGGGCACCATGCTACCTATGACAGACGAAGTACCGTTCGTGCAATTATTTCCAAGCCTCGTCTTATGTGTGAATTGGCGGGTTCTGGCCGGTTTTTCGGCCGAGAAGGGGGGTCCCGAGCCGGAACTTACAGCAACTTACCTTAAAGGTCAACAAATTGGGCACCCCGGCAGGTTACTACTGAGGCAGTGTTTATAGGGCTGACCAAAACGATTCACATACCTGCAACATTGTGAGAAATGTAGCGAAAGGAACGGCGAATTCTTTTCAATTTGAACGCAGCCAAGACAGAGCGATCCATCTGCCCAGCCCTGCAAATTCAAAGACGCCCAGCCATACGCACCGATACGCAGGCATATGCCAGGGCATACGCATAGAAAACCCAGAGGGTACCAATGGGTATACGCATCCCGAACGCCGGGGTATCGGCTGCGTAGGTGCCGCGCGTGATGAACTAACCGAACGCTGACGGCTGCTGCGGATTGGCCCATTTTCTACCCGATCCCAGGATCTAAAGGACTTAGCTATCGAGATCCCACGGGATCCCACCAAACCCATGGGATCACGCTGGGATATCCCAGAACAGTTGATGGGATCGCGGTGGGATATCCCACAAATTTCGCTGGGATCATTCTGGGATCGCGGTGGGATACTTATTGGCGGGCGGCGCCTGTTGCGCTGCCGCATCGATCGCTCTTCGAGAGAGTCGCCTTTCACGGTACCCAGCTGTCCCTGTCCCGGCCGGCAGACAGCCGGCTTCCTGTTTCCCAAATTGGAACCTATCGTCGACATAGCTACTGCTGTGGTACCACGAAATGCGGCAGGAATGGAAGTGGCAAAGCTGCCACAGAATGATCAGAAACCGTCGGTCGTCCCGATTGCAGCCAGGCTCTTCCGCAGCCGAAAGAGCCGGTGAACTCGGCTTCCCATAGTCGCCCAAAAACCTGAGCTAGTGGTCTCCGCAAAAATGCCCCGCCGCAGCGGGGCACTTCGTACGCCTCTGTTTAGTTTCTTAACGGCGATAGGATCCGCCGCCGTTGTATCCCTGCTGATAGCCTTGCTGGTACGCCACGCGGTAGGCATCCTTGTACTGCTGACGGCCACCGTACGCCTGGTTGTAGTTGTGGTCGGCGTTCTTATAGGCCTGTTGCTGCGTCGGACGGAAACTGTGTCCGGTTTGGCGATCCTGCCTGCCGTCGTTCACGCCGTCCGCATAGCCAACCTGCTGGGCACCATTGTTGCCCCGGTTATAGCCACTATTGCCGTATCCGCCGTTACCGTATCCGTACCCGGCTCTATCCCTATCGCGGCCCCATCGTCCGTTGCTGTTCACGCCGTAACCGCGGTTGTATCCGGTCTGATAGGCTGGGTCGTTGCTGTACCGTCCTCTGTACTGCTGTGAGCGGTTGTCGGACCGGTCGCGCTGACCATCCCGCATGCCCTCTTGGTACGCGCGGTTGTTCGACCAGTCTTGATTCCCATTCTGACCATACCGATCATGCCCGTCACGATCCTGCGCGGTTGCATTTACCACGCCGATCGAGCCTCCTAAAGCAAGAGCAAGAGTCCATACGATATGCTTCTTCAATGATTTCATTGTCTTCTCCCTCATAAAGACGTCAGTGCGTCGCACCTGTACCAACTCGGGAACATGCAGAACCAACTCTCCCGCCTGGCTTTTCTGACAGTCTTGATTACTTAGAACCCGGAATCTGGCGTGAAGACGCCTAGATATGCACGGTATTTGAGAGCTGCTGAAGATGCAGCACTCCTCTGGGTTGGCTGACGAACTGCGGATTCCCGACACTGGAGCAGCTCGATGCTCACCGTCGAGACGGGCCTGGTCAGCTTTCACAGACGCCACTACTTCGCAGCCGATGTCTCGCTTCGCAAAAATAGACATGCCCTCCCGTTTCGGAACTGCGCGGGAGGGCATCACTGTTTAGCGCCAATGGGGAATGTCTTACGCTAAGACTTGTCGTAAACCGCAGTGCTTTTGGATTTCTTGCCCTTGGCATCGGTTCGCGTAGTGGTTACTGTGCGGGACTTGCCGTCGGCTGCGACGGCGATGCGTCCGCTAGTCATAACCTTTCCGTCCTTCTTGACGGTCATCGCCATCGTGTGGTCGTTGACCTTCTCATACGAACGCGTGTCCTGACTTGGATCGCCGGTAACTGGATAATCCTTGCCGTCGAACTTGCCGGTCCATTCGTTGTGTATGGACTTACCGTCGGCGTCGGTTCCGTCAACCGTGACCTTCACGTTGTCGCCATCAGCGGCATAAACAACCGTGTTGTTTTTTGGACTTCCGGCGGCGATCTTTGACTTTGCCTCGTTCAACTTCCAGGTCCCCATCTGCGGATCGTCGGCAGCGAAGCACCTAGTGCCCACGAAGCAGAGCGCAAGCGTCACTAGCATTGTCCTTGCTTTCATTGGTTCCCTCCTGATTGTTAAGCAGATTTTCGTGTCTGATGTTGTGCGGCATTCTAGTGCTGGTCGGTGCAATCGGCAAACCGGGCTCCGCCTCATCCTCTTCCACAGCGAAGCTGATCACGTGTCATGATTGCAACTCCGATTGCGGATCTGCTTTCTTGAAGTGATTGCGAAGAGACAGATCGAATGGCTTTGACTATGTGGTCGATCAACGACCGCGCGCGAGCGATCGCTACATGATTGTCCACAACATCGGCGAAGCCCCAAAAATGGAAGATGTCCTGTTCAACTGGAAGATCACCGGCCACTACCGCTACTACGGGCCATGATGGCGCAGCAGCGGCAGTGACGGCCTCGCCGTGGGCTGCGGGCAGGCACCGCGAATGCAGTCCAGGTCGCGTTGCTTCATCGACTGCCCTCGCTTTGCAACGGACAATGTCAGGTAGAGTCAGCCGCGATGTTCGGCTGGCAAAAAAGACCCGGCTGCCGCCCGAGGAGTGCAAAAATTGCTCACCCTTTGCACCCCCGTTTCACATTAGCTCCAACCTATTCAAGAACTTAGGACTGGCTACTCATCTGCACCGTATTAGGGCACCCCCCAGGACTCAAACTCACACAGTGCCAGACGTAAGAGGACCAATGTCGCAGCTTAGTACACAGGTTAGGCCAATCGGCTTGGGCGCTGCACCAGAACGACGCAGACAGCCTCGGGTGCAACTTTCGCTGCTTGCTCGCGTCTCCCGCTCGACTTCTGAAAGTGACTCCCGGTTGGCGTACATGCGAGATGCCAACATTCGCGGCGCATTTTTTTATTGCGATCTGCAAGTCGCTGTTGGGGAGACGCTACACGTGCGTTTGGCGCCCACTCATGCGGCGGCACTCGATGTGAACTGCGAGGCGACCGTGGTGCGAGTCGAGAAAGCAGATATCACCGATTTGGTGGGGGTGGCCGTCGAATTTCACCGCTTCGAAGTTGAGAATCCTGCGCGTGTGTCCGAGGATGCAACGAACTCGTTGATCAACTGGACGGCGGAGAAGTTTGATCGGCTGTTTGCGCGCAGGCTGGAGCTGGAAAAGTGCGCGTTCCGCATTCAGGGCGCTGCCTAGCGCCTTAGAAAGTGCTCGAGTGCGAGTACCCGATCAGAACTGAATCACTCCGCGCTGTCTTAGAAGCGGCGATTCAGTCCTCCGGTCTGCTCCCCTGATTCCCAAAATGGTCAGCGAGGGCCTTTCCATCGAAGCTTGCGGAAATTGCTTTCGGATCTTCCGCCAGCATGGTGGCATTCCACGCATCGTACTGAGCGACCAATCTCTGATAGAGATCTGGTTGGCGATCCTTCAGGTTCGCGCGTTCGAGCGGATCGTCGACAACATTGAAGAGAAAAGTGTTACCGGCGATTTTCAGCCACTTCATATCGCCCTCGCGAATGGCACGCTGCTGATTGGCCCTGTAACGCCAGAAGAGAGTACGGGGAACGGGAGTGGCATCTGTGGTCAGCGTTGGGAGCAGGCTCATGCCGTCGGTCGGATATTTTGGATCGGGCTCACTTCCAGCGGCGGCCAGCAGCGTGGGCAACCAGTCCATACCGATTGCTACCTGCTGAGATGTCTTGCCGGCGGGGACGCGATCTGGCCAGCGAACGATCGCTGGAATTCTCAATCCACCTTCGAGCAGTTCGGTCTTCTTGCCTGTGAATGGCCAGGTCTCAGCGAAGCGCTCACCACCGTTGTCGCTGGTGAAAATCACAATCGTGTTCGAAGCAATTTTTATGGCGCCGAGTGCGTCCATCACACGTCCGATTTGCAGATCCATCTGCCGGACCATTCCGGCATAGGTTTTTTGCGAACCACCATCGAGGTGATACAGCGACTTGATTCGTCGCGCTTCAACTTCATCACCTGGCGCCTCCCAGGGCCAGTGCGGAGCATTGAAGTGCAAACTTAGGAAGAGTGGGGCAGGCTGTTGTACGTAGGTCTTGATAAGCTCTATAGCTTTGTCGCCCAATAGGTCCGTCAAATACCCAACTTGATGGATCTTGGCGTCGTCATCCCAGAGATCTTCGTCGGCAGCATTTCCCGTCCCATCTTTGTGGGTGAAATAATCGAGCGCGCCGCCGCGAAATCCCCAAAAGTGATCGTAGCCGCTTCTTAGCGGGCTGTAGTCGGGAAGCCATCCGAGGTGCCACTTTCCCACCAGCGCAGTGTTATATCCCGCTTTTTTCAAAAGAGACGGCAATGTCGGATGCTCAGGCGGCAATCCTACTTTTTGCGCGGCGCTGCCGAGCGGCTCCTGAAGTCCAACCGCCAAGCGGTATTGATAGCGACCGGTGATGATCGCGGTGCGGCTCGCCGTACATACGGGCGAGTTGGCATACGCCTGCAAAAACCTCATTCCCTCTTTTGCGAGACGATCCAGATTTGGAGTTTCGAAGTCGGGCCTGCCGTAACAGGAAAGGTCGGCGTAACCGAGATCGTCGGCAACGATGAAAACAATGTTCGGCTTTCGTCTGGCGGCTTGATCCGACCGTGTCCCGGAAAGCAAAGCCGCCGGGGCAACTGCCGCAGCCGCGAGAAACTGTCGTCGCGAGATTGGGCTCATCGATTACTCCACTGAGAGCAGAAGATATTCGGAATTGGCGAGGAAACTAATCGCTATTGAGGGTGGTGTCAATCGGTAGTGCTTGAGGGTCAGGAAATCGGGTTTGCACAGCCTCAGCGGTCGGCTCCGCTGTTTCTGGTCAGTACCTGACTCTCCTCCGCGGGCAGGAAGCGGACGGTGATTGCGTCGGGTCCTAATACCGTAAATATCATGTGGGTCTCGACCTCCACCGGCTGCCCGTTCAGCAAATACGGCTGGTAACGCCATTGCTTGACGGTCTGTGAAATCGCACTCGCCAAACTCAGAGTCTGTCCGGGAACCTGCACATCATCAACTGTGCCATTCATGCTGACTAGCGCCTTCACCAGGATGTCTTTCTTCTGGTCAGTGGAGATTCCTGAACTGGGAAGAGAAGGGTAGATGACACGGCGCGGAGCGAGAAAAACGCGGAGGCGGGAGCTCTGGGGGCCAGGTTTGGCATCTGACACCGCTCCATCCGCCCTCACGGGCTGGGGAGTAGGAGTGATAGCTTCAAGTTTCTTTGAAACCGTGGAGGCCGCTTGTGGAGAGACTTGCAGCGCTGCGAGAGTGACTGGTTTCTTAGGAAGAGTCTCTGGTGTAAGTATTGGTGTAGTCACCACAATCGGCTGACTTCCTGTCACGGTACTAGCCTGCTCCGGCGCGACGGGCTGCGTCGAAGGCGCGCTGATGGAAGGAGACTGTTTGCCGTGATTGATCCACAGGCGCTGCGCTACCGCGCCGCTAATTATGACGAGGGACACTAAGGCCAGAGTCAGCACCAGGGAATATCTGGCGTGGCTTCGGGTTCGCCGGCTGGCGGAGATGGCGATGGTTTCGGCGGCGTGTCGAGCGATGGCACGCGGAAGCTTCGCTATCGAACTCACCCTTCTTGGCGACATATGCGAGACGCCCACCGCAGGCTGCGTCTCTACCGTTTGTTGGTATGGGACGATCACCGGGCTGGGCGGCTTGCGCGCGTGCAAGGCAGGGAACTCCGCTCTTCCAATCACTACTGCTGGATCAATTCCTTTACCTTCGTCGGTGCGCGCTGTATCCGACAGCCTCTCCAGGATCCGGCGCTGCCGTTGGTTCAGTATGCGCACGGAAAGACGGCGAAAGTTGCGGAAGGTCCAAAGCAGGTAGGCGCGCTGCAAGAATGACGGATCCGCATAGCGGCAGTCGTCGCCGGCGGCGATCTCAACGACACCACGGCGCAGCTTCGCCAACACTCTCACGGGAACGACCTTGCTGGGGAGGGAGGGCTAGAATTCTAGCAAAAATGCTGGTTCCTAGTGATTTCTTGAGATTGCTGCAACTTCACCCAGCGGCTACCGCCGCCCGTACTGACTCAGGTGCTCTCGAGACATATCTGAACAAAGTTCCTTACCAGAGCGGATTCGTGCAGTCTGTGCCAAGCGACGCCTACGTCCCATTCAGCTTCGCGGCTGCGAATTTCGCCGAACCTCACGCCGGTCACGTGCATTTCCTTTGCTGAGCGCGGCACTAGAGAGACGCCCATTCCGGCTCGCACCAGGTTGAGGAGTGTGAACGTATCGCGCGCTTCCTGCACGATGCGCGGGCTGAAGCCTGCGCTTCCGCATAGCCGAATGCAGTGATCGTAGTAGGTGGTCGATACTTCACGGCCGATCATGATGAAGGGCTGGTGGCGAATCCTCTCCAGCGTAAGCATGCCGCGGAAACTGCTGGAGACGGCGATCGTCAATTGCTCCTTGAGAACCTTCTTCACCACCAGCTGAGGGTGACGAATGGGGAGGCGAAGAAATCCCACGTCTACTTCGCCCGCGAGCAGCGCATCGATTTGTCCAGGCGTGGACATGTCGCCTATCTGGATCTCGACTCGCGGATGCGCTTCGCGAAATTTCCTCAGAGCAGGCGGCACGAGGCTATGAACGGTCGCGATGCCAACCGCGATCCGGAGCTTTCCCGCCTCACCACGAACTGCGGCCCGGGCGGCTTCAAATAGCGAGTCCAGGTCGCGGAGAACACGGCGACCTTCGCCGTAGAGCAGCGATCCGGCGGGGGTGAGACGAACGTCGCGGCGATTGCGCACGAGCAGAGGACCACCGACTTTCTCTTCCAAACCTTTGATCTGCTTGCTCAGCGCCGGCTGCGAGATGTGCAGGAGATTCGCGGAGCGGCCAAAGTGCAACTGTTCAGCTAACACCAGAAAAGACCGGAGTTCTCGATCTTCGAGGCTCATAACCATTAGTTATCACAGGCGGCATGAAGTTTCATTGGAATAATCGTTCCAAAAGAGACTCTAATTGTTAGTTGAGATGTCTACTGAGGTGAGTCGAGCATGAGCGTTACGGGCGTCATTGGATTTATCGGCACAGTTGCAGCGTTGTGCACAACAGGAGCGTTCGTTCCACAAATCCTGAAGATCAGGAAGCAAGGCGGGAAGGACGTCTCAGTCTCGATGCTCGTCGTGTATCTGGTTGGCGTGCTGTTATGGCTGATCTACGGGCTGATGTTTCACGCCCGCGCTGTAATTTGGGCAAACGTAGTCGCGACGATTTTGGTAAGCATTGCGCTAGTTCTCAAACTTACGTGGAGAGAGAACGCGGCTAACCATCGTTGGAGCGGCCGTCGTTTGCGAATTGCCGTGGATATGGATGAGGTAATAGCCGACGCCCTGACACGACACCTCAGCCTCTATAACGGCGCGACAGGCGAGAACCTCACTCCCGAGTTGATTCGGGAGGTGGGACTGGAAGCGGCGGTACCGCCGAAACATCGCGCCGTTTTTGAGGGTCTACCGCACGAGGATGGATTTTTCGACAATCTCGAGGTCATCCCGAACAGCCAACGCTCTCTCCAGATGTTGTCGTCAGAGTTCGATATTTTTATTACTACCGCAGCTATGGAAGTGCCGCGATCTTTTGACGCGAAGTTCCGCTGGCTGCGCGAGCATTTTCCATTTATTCCCACGAGCAACATCGTGTTCTGCGGCGACAAGGAGATCATTGACGCCGATTACCTCATCGATGACCGCTCGCGTCATTTCGCCCGCTTCCGCGGAACCGGAATTCTTTTCACCGCTCCTCATAATGCCCGGGAAGGTGCCAGGCTTCGTGCCAACGATTGGGATGAGGTGTTGGGGATGTTGATGAAGAAGCCCGCAGCACTCGGCATTCAGCACTCGGCCCAAATCAACATCAATACCGAAGAACAGGAGCTGGCGGTCAGCAATTAGAAGCGGAGTCAACGCGATTTGCGGGCTCGCACTTCGGTTTCCAAGTAATCGTTGAGATGAGCTTGAACTTCGCCAAGCGCATGATGGTTGCGTTCGAGCCGGCTAATCATAAGCGCTCCCTCTAGTGAAGAGATGATGAGAGTCGCCACTTTCTTCGGCGACGTGCTTTTTCGAATCTCGCCCTTCTTAATGCCGGCCGCAGCGATCGTACTTAATCGGCTTTGCCATTGACGCAGGGCCTGGAGCGCGCGTTCCCGCATCAACGGACTGCCGTCGTCGGCTTCGACCGCGGTGTTCAGTAGTGGACACCCTCCGGGTACGGGGGAACGCCGCTCGACAAAGTTCGTTACGAACCGCTTCAGCCGCTCGACGCTGTTGGGAACCGAGTCCAGGTCATGCATCCGGGCATCAGTAGCAGCCTGCCAGGCATAATCGAAGGCCTCGGCAGCCACCTCGTCCTTGCTCGAGAAGTGGCGATAAATCCCACCCTTTTCCAGGCCGGTGGCCTCCATCAAATCGGCCATTGAGCTGCCGGCAAAACCCTGCTTGTTAAACAAAGCTGCCGCCTCCTTAACGATTCTTTGCCTGGTTTCGTCGCCCTTAGACATAACTGACCCTTTTCTTCAGATGCGAATTGGGACCGAATGGTCCCTTTTATTGTAGTCTATCAAAAATTCAATTGCGACCAACTGGTCGCATAGGGCATCCATCTCCGGGACGAGTAAGACCATGGCCGCTCCCGCAGCGCAAATCAGTTTCGAAACGATTCCGCCTCCGCAGCAACGCACCGTAAATCCCTGGATCATCGCGATTACCGTGACGTTGGCTACGTTCATGGAGTTGCTCGACACTGCGATCGCCAACGTGTCGTTGCCGCACATCGCCGGCGGACTTGCCACCAGCTATGACGAAAGCACGTGGGTCCTCACCAGCTATCTCGTATCCAATGCGGTTGTATTACCGCTTAGTGCCTGGTTGAGCCGCGTGTTTGGCCGCAAGAACTACTACATGGCTTGCGTGGCGATGTTTACGGTGAGTTCGCTGATGTGCGGCCTGGCGCCGAGTTTGGGATTGCTGATCTTCTTCAGAGTTCTGCAGGGAATCGGCGGCGGCGGGCTCGCGCCGGTTGAGCAGGCGATTCTCGTGGATACCTTCCCCGCTAGCAAGCGCGCCGCAGCGTTTGCCCTCTACAGCATGGCAATTGTCACTGCGCCGGCAATCGGTCCTCCCCTGGGAGGCTGGATCACCGACAGCTTTTCGTGGCGCTGGGTGTTCTTCATCAACGTTCCGATTGGAATCGTGTCGCTGCTTCTCAGCAGCCGCATCATTTCTGATCCACCGGAGTTCAAGCGGGAAGTCGAGGCCGCGCGAAAAGCCGGCAAGCTGAAAATCGATTACGTCGGGATTTCACTCATTGCCATCGGATTTGCGTTCCTCGAGGTGGTCCTCGATCGCGGCCAGAGAGAAGATTGGTTTGAAAGCCGTTTCATCGTGACATTCTTCACCATAGCGATTGCTGCGCTGGTCTTCGCCATCTTCTGGGAGTTGCGTCATCCAGATCCGGTCGTCGAAATCAGTTTGCTCAAAGAGCGCAATTTCGCGATCGCCAACATCTACTACTTTCTCTTTGGATTTGTCCTTTTCGGCTCGACCGTACTCATCCCGCAGATGCTGCAGTCTCTCTACGGATACACCGCCACCGATGCTGGATTGGTACTCGGGCCGGGAGCAATGGTGATCGTGATCATGGCTCCGGTAGTGGTTAAGCTCGTCGAGCGTATCCCTGTTTCCTGGCTGATCGGTTTGGGATTCACGATCCTCGGCGGCGCCATGTGGTACTACGCGAGCTTCAATCTCGCGACCGATTACGCGCATGAATCACTGGCTCGGATAGTCCAGGGATTCGGCATAGCGCTGCTATTTGTACCGACCAGCCAGTTGGCATATTCGTACTTGCCCAAGAGCAAGAACAATAAGGCGTCAAGTTTGACCAACCTGTTTCGCAATCAGGGCGGCAGCTTCGGCATTGCCTTTGTGACGACCATTCTGGAACGGCGGACTCAGTTTCATCGCACTGTCATCGCGTCGCACGTCACCAGTTCGGACCTCAGCCTGAAGGCCACTCTCAGCGGTCTTACGAGCCAGCTCATGCAGCACGGCCTCTCTGCCGCCGACGCCGCATCGCACGCTCTCGCTCAGGTGGAGGCGTTGATCCAACGTCAGGCTGCAATCTATGCGTTTCTTGATTGCTTCTGGCTGCTCGGCGTCGTCGCATTTTGCGGGCCTGTGCTGGCTCTCTTCATCCGCAAGTTTAGACAGGGTGGGGGTGGGGCGACCCATTAAGGCGGTAGCGGCGGCGGTAGCCGCTGGGTCAGTGCTCCTGTGTTTCATGGCATCACGCACTCATAGTGCGCGCCCAGCGGCTCCCGCCGCCGCTACCGCCCTCTCAGCCTGCCGCCTCATTCTTGACACCCCCACTTAACAATCCTTATTCTTAAGTTTTGCCCTGCTGGTCGTATTCTGTGCTGTGGGCTCCTGCGCGAGCCGGCAACCTGCGTGGAGTCGGAAGTCCGACGTTTCGGAACGCCTTCCACGAAGATCGAAAAGCCTAGGGTGAGCTGGCGATGTTCATCAGTCTTCAAGAGCTGGAAGTAAGAGAAGTCGAGTTCTCTCAGCAACTTGCACCGGGAACGGTCGATTTGCTGCCGGACCTTCGGCAATCTGGTGTCCTCAAAACCAAGGGGCGGGCGGAGCTGCTGGCTGAGCATCGCGGCGGCAAGAATATCGTCAAGGACATCCGCGTTCTGGGCGATTTTTCGACCGAGGTTGAGGCTCGCTGCGCGCGTTGTGTCGAACCGGTTCCGACCAAAGTTGGAGGCGACTTCGATCTGCTCTATCGCCCGCTGGGAGTCGATGCTGGCAAGGACGAGCGCTCCATCTCTGAGGCTGAGACCGAGATCGGGTACTACTCAGGCAACGGCATTGAGCTCGAAGACGTTCTGCGCGAGCAGGTTCTTCTGGCACTACCGGCGAAGATCGTTTGCCGCGAGAGCTGCCGCGGGCTCTGTCCCAGATGCGGAAAGAATTTGAATGTCGAGTCATGCGACTGCGAAGAACAGTCGCCTGATCCGCGGTGGGCCGCGCTGGCCGACCTCAAGAACAAGTTGAAATAAATTCTGTGCGTGCCCGCCTCGCGGATACGCCGAAGTAAGGAAACGATTCAATGCCTAATCCAAAACGGCGGCACTCCAAAGCTCGTACCGGACGTCGCCGCGCTCACGACTTTCTCACACCGCACTCACTCTCAGAGTGTCCCAACTGTCACGAGAAGAAGATGCCGCACCGTGCGTGTCCCAAATGTGGACACTACAAGGGCCGCGAGGTTCTCGACACCGAAAAGGCCAGCTAGGTTACAATCGCCCTTCCGCGAATGCCAACCATAATCGCAGTCGATGCGATGGGCTCCGACCGGGCTCCCAAGCCCGAAGTGGAAGGGGCGATTCTCGCCTGTCGTCATTACGACGTTCAAGTGCTCCTCGTCGGCCGCGAAGCCGAGATTCGCGAAGAGCTCAAGCGCGAGATCGAGAAGCATCCCACCGTCAAGAATTTGCCGATCGATGTAGTTCACGCCACGGAAGTGATCGGCATGGGTGAGAAGGCGGCCACAGCTGTGCGCAGCAAGCGTGATTCTTCCATGCGGGTGGGACTGCGACTGGTGCGCGAAGGGCGCGCCGCGGGATTCGTTACCGCCGGCAACACCGGGGCCGCGATGGCTACAGCCAAGATGGTGCTCGGAGCTCTGCCTGGCGTTGATCGTCCGGCGCTCGCCGCGGTGTTTCCCACCTCGGCAGGCAAAGCCGCCATCCTTCTCGATGTCGGCGCCAATGTCGATTGCAAGCCACATAACCTCGAGCAATTCGCGGTCATGGGCGAAATCTACTCGCGCAGTATCTTTGGCACACACCGGCCCAGAGTGGGACTGCTTTCCATCGGCGAAGAGGAAGGTAAAGGCAACGACCTTACGCGCGAAGCTTATGGACTCCTGCGGCAGCTGCCGCTGAACTTCGCCGGCAATGTGGAAGGACGCGACCTCTATAACGGCACAGTCGATGTCATCGTCTGCGACGGATTCATCGGCAACGTGGCGTTGAAGGTCTCGGAAGGCCTGGTCTCAACCGTGCGCTTTCTGTTGAAAGAATCGCTGAAATCGACAATCAGCTCCCAGGTTGGTTTCCTGCTCTCCCGCCGCGCCTTCGAAGATTTCAAGAAGCGCCTGGACTACGCCGAATATGGCGGCGCTCCTCTTTTGGGAATCAAGGGTATCTGCATCGTTGGACACGGGTCATCGAATTCCAACGCGTTGAAGAACGCCATCCGCGTAGCCGCACAATCCGCGGAAACGAAGATCAACGACAAGATCGAAAAAGGCCTGAGCTCGCAGCGTCCCCGTCGCGAGCCCCTCCCGAGTCAGCCATTGGGAGCCGGCAGCGCTCCCGTTTAAGACTGTTTCTCTACAATTCACTTCTTGGGTGTGATGTCACTCACCGGTAGATCCCAGTGAGCCAGGAGAATCTCGAAGCGTCTGGCTTCTTCGCGCTTATAGGTCACCTGATCCGGCCAAAGCTGCTTGATATCTGATTCATCGTCGGGATCCGACGTGGTGGCCACCGTAGAGTTCTTGAACTTGATGGTTACGCGATAATCCCAGCGTGCATCCTCGGTCATGTGGTTGGCTGGAGTTTCAATTTTCACTGAGACCATCCGACCTTTTTCAACACTCTTCTTGAGCAATGGATAGTGATTTTTCAGGAAAAGATCGAGGAACTCCTGCTGGTGTCCCCATTGCACTTTGTAGTAGTACTCCATGGTGTACGGCTGGTTAGCTCCGCCTTGGGGCGGAGCACCTTGGGTGAGCGCGGGAAGCGCGAGCACTGCAAACAAGAATGCAATGAGCGAATTCTTCATCGATCCTCCGGTTGTGAGTGCATTGAATTCTAACGCGGACATACATGTTCACTTGCACTGACGCGGAACTCGAAGCCCTGCTGGATCCGGCGCAGGTGATCGCCGCAATCCGTGCAGCATTTGCCGGCGGCTTCGAGAAAGTCAGCATGCCTCAGCGCTTACATCTAGAGACGGAGACGGGCACGCTGCTCATCATGCCGTGTGCCACTGCGGACGACGATGTCTTTGGGCTCAAGATTGTTAGCGTAAGTCGTAAATCTCGTCCGGAAGGGCGTGTGAGAGCTTCCTACATGCTGCTCGACGCGAAGACGAGCAGGACCATCGCCGTTCTCGAGGCAAACTATTTGACTGACCTCAGGACGGCAGCAACCACCGTGATTGCTAGCGAAATACTTGTGCGACCGGATGCGGTCACACTTGGCGTCTTCGGCACCGGACGCCAGGCTGAGGCACACCTGACGATGCTGTCGCTTTTGAGAAGGTTCCGGCGAATCCTGGTATCTGGAACAAGCGCGACAAAGACGGATGCTTTCGCGCAACGCATGCAGGAGCAATGCGGATGCGACATTGAAGCTACGGATGCCGAAACCTGTGCAGCCAGCTCAGATGTAATTTGCACTTGCACCAGTTCGGCTCAGCCGTTGTTTCGTGGAGACCTCATTCGACCGGGCACGCATTTGAACTTAATAGGAACATTTCAGGCTCACGCACGCGAAGTCGATTCTGTCCTCATCCGGAGCGCACGCGTTTTCGTCGACACGTATGAGGCAGCCTTGGCCGAGGCGGGAGACATCCTCCTGCCGCTGCGCGCCGCAGAGATTGGGCGCGAGCACGTGTTGGGTGATCTGCATGAACTAGTAACCGGTGAGAAGCTTGGCCGCGCCAGCTCCGAAGACATAACGGTCTTCAAGAGTGTTGGTTGTGCTCTGGAGGATCTGGTCACCGCTAAGCTCGCTTTGCGAGCAATCGAGAGCCGCGCTGAGGCGACTGAAGAGAGCGCGACTTCATGAGAGCAGGCAACACCGATTTCGTGGTTATAGGCGCGGGAGTATTCGGCGTCTGGACGGCGCATGCGCTGCGCAGCCAAGGTCACTCCGTTATGCTGATTGATGCGCATGGTGCGGGGAACAATCGCTCAAGCTCGGGCGACGAATCTCGCATCATTCGCATGGGATATGGCGCAGACGCGCTATACACTCGCTGGGCTACCCGCTCGCTTCGACGTTGGAGGGCATTGTTTCATGCAACCGGCCAAACCCTGTTCGTAAATACAGGCGTCTTGTGGCTCAGCTCGGAGTTGGATCGCTACACTCAAGACCTCTTACGCACGCTTGCGACAGAAGGCATCCCGTACGAAGAGCTCTCGACAAGCGAGCTAACCGCCCGATTTCCGCAGATCAATGTCGATGACGTCGCGTTCGGAATCCTCGAGCCGGAAAGCGGTGTCCTGCTAGCACGTCGTGCAGTGCAGGCCGTGCTCGACGACGCGATTCGATTGGGCGTGCAATATGCGATCGACGCTGTGGCTCCACTCCAATCCGCCAACGGGAATCTTGCGCATGTCCGAACCAGAAGCGGAGAGGACATTAGCGGAGGAACATTCGTGTTTTCGTGCGGTGCATGGCTGCCACAACTCTTTCCTGAGCTTTTGGGAAGCCGGATTTTTCCTACGCGGCAGGAAGTGTTCTATTTCGGGACGCCGCCTGGAGCCCGCGGATTCAAGCCGCCGCGGATGCCAGTCTGGTTACACCATCAAGATGACATGTACGGACTGCCTGACATCGAAAATCGCGGGATAAAAGTTGCCAGCGACCGGCACGGGGAGCCCTTCGATCCTGAAACGGGCGATCGCACAGTCAGCGAAAGCGGAGAGCAAGAAGTTCGGGCGTATCTTTGTCACAGATTCCCATGGCTCAAACGTGCGCCCTTAACTGAAACTCGCGTGTGCCAATACGAGAACACGTCGAATGGCGATTTTCTAATTGATCGCCATCCTGACATTGAGAACGTCTGGCTTGTCGGAGGAGGCTCCGGGCATGGATTCAAACACGGGCCGGCCGTCGGGGAATATTTAGTGGGAAGAATTCTCGAGACGACTCCTCCAGAGACTCGTTTTTTACTCATGCGAAAGCGGTTGGTGCAGCAAAGAACGGTCTATTGAAAATCAATCGCAGGAGTTCGCGGAGAAGCGGTTAATAGTCTAGCTTCATAGGCAGGCGATGCATCACGGCTTGCTCCGCCAGACCCATCAGAACCGACATTCCGAAGCGGGCCGACACCTCGAATGGAGCATTCTTTGGTCCGCCGTCCAGCTTCCATTGCTTGAAGTCTTCAGGCGTGCCTCTTAAGGTTATTCCGTTCAACTCCCGAAGCTGGCTGAGAAGAGTGGTGCTCCATCCCATCCAGAGCTCTTTGCCGGTGATGTATCCGGCTTTGAAGACGAATTGGTTGTCGCCCGGTAGCCAGAGTTCAGGGAACAGAACCTGTGAGTACTTCGTCTTGAAGCCTTCCGCAGTAGATTTGCGATAGGCTTCGTCCTTATTGAGATCTTCCGGCACAACATCTGGCAACCTCACTTCCGGATGCTCATCGTGGGCGGCCAGCAGCGCAACGGCGGAATAACAATCCCAAGCTGGCTTTTCTGTGAAGTACTCCGAGGAGTTATCTTCCATCCACCGCAGTGGCTGCTTGAGAGCTTCCGCGAGGCCCGACTGCCAGGCAACGACAGCTTCACGAATTTGATCGGCGGAGAGTCTTGGCGAGCTGTCGGTCGAAGGTGGTCGAACGATCTGGCACTTCAGGCCGTTGATTCGAGCGTACTGTTGTACAACCGTTTCCCAATTGCCGGTGTGATAGCGCGTGAGTGGACCGACATAGATGTCGAGGCCCATCGCTTATCTTTTCGCGGAAAGAATGCCCAGGACGTCGCGTAGGCCTTGCTTGATGCTACGCAGATCGGTGCCGTTCGAAACGGGGACGGCGAATGGCAAAGCAGTCTGTGAGCGGTCCCGCTTGGATTCTGATTTGATGAATTGGCGGGCGCCGTTAATCGTGTACCCCTCCTCGTAGAGAAGCTTTTTTACGCGGACGATGTTCTCGACGTCCTTGCGGCGATAGAGGCGTTGTCCGGTATTGCTCTTGTTGGGCTTGAGTTGAGGAAACTCGGTCTCCCAGAAGCGGAGTACATAAGCAGGCAGTGAGCAGAGCTTCGATACTTCGCCGATGCGAAAGAAAAGCTTCTCAGGGATGACGATCTCTTCCCCTGGCTTTCGCTTCGTTCGGGAGATTGCCGCCCTTGTACCCACGAGCGCATAGTATGTCGCGACCGAGGGAAAGGTCAACCAAAACTGAAAGGGATTTTCACCACGGAGGCACGGAGGCACGGAGAAAAAACAATCCACTGGAAGGAACCACTTTCGACTAGAACCGCGTGATTAGCGACAGCCCACTATTCTCAAGTTTCTTGCGTTCATTGCATTTCTCCGTGCCTCCGTGTCTCCGTGGTGAATGGATCTTTCGCCACAAAATGAAAAAGGCCTTCGACGTTGCGAAGGCCGCAAATCAGTTTGCCTGGCAGCAGTTATTTCTTTTTCGCTGCTTTCTTCTTTGTGGCCTTCTTTTTCATTGGCATGGTTATGTTCCTCCTTGTGGAACGTTCTCCCTTGATTTTGGAGAAGCTGCGAAAGCTGCTCCGCTTATTGCGTGGCCCCACTAACTACCACAAGATATTGTGCTCACTCTTTTCGGATGTCAAGAAATATTCATAAAAGTTCCGGCTCTTATAATCGCGATTCACATGCCCGATCCGGTTGAACTCGAAATTTTTCGCGAGCTTTTTCACTCGATCGCAGAAGAGATGGGCGCCTCGTTGCGACGCAGCGCGTTTTCTCCGAACATTCGAGAGCGGCGCGATTACTCATGCGCAGTCTTCGATCGGAGTGCGCAAGTAATCGCGATGGGCGATCACATGCCGGTCCATCTTGGTTCGATGCCGATGTCGGTGCGAGCCGTGATCGAGCGCTTGGATCTTGGTCCCGGTGACGTCGCGATGGTGAACGATCCTTTCGCCGGCGGCACGCATTTGCCAGACATCACACTAGTGGCTCCTGTTCACATCTCTCCGCGAAAGTCTTTAACCAGGAAACCCGATTTCTACGTTGCCTCACGCGCGCATCATGCGGATGTCGGCGGAGCAGCGGCTGGATCAATGGGACTCTCGCGCGAGATCTATCAGGAAGGACTGCGTATTCCGCCTGTCTTTCTTGTTCGCGCGGGAGCGATGCAACAGGATGTTCTAGAGATGGTCCTGGCGAATGTTCGTACTCCAGAGGAGCGTGAGGGGGATTTGGGCGCGCAGATAGCTGCCTGCAACACTGGAGCGCGACGACTGCAGGAGGTCTGCGAGCGTTATGGCCTGGCGCGCGTGCGCCGCGCTACTGAGGAACTGCAGGACTATGCCGAGCAGATGACGCGATCGCTGCTCGAAGGCGTCCCTCCCGGCGTGTATTCGGCGGAGGACTTTCTCGATAACGATGGTATCAACGATCATCCGGTGCGTGTCGCTGTCAGCATTCGAATTGACAAGCATAAGCGCGGAAACTCACAGCCGCTGGTCACGGTTGACTTTGCTGGGAGCGATCCTCAAGTTGAAGGCAGCATCAACGCCGTCGAGGCGATCACCTACTCTGCATGCTTCTATGTATTTCGTTGCCTGCTGGCCGAAGATGTTCCGGCCGCGGCGGGCATCATGCGACCGATTCGCGTGATTGCACCGAAAGGAACTGTGGTGAATGCCGATCCTCCGGCGGCCGTGGCGGGAGGGAACGTCGAGATGTCGCAGCGCATCGTAGACACTTTGTTTCGCGCATTGGCGCAAGCTATGCCGGATCGTATTCCTGCTGCGTCTTCAGGAACAATGAACAACCTCACCATCGGTGGACTCTTCCCCAGCGACCATGCCCGTGCGGGCGAGCCGTTCGCATACTACGAGACCATCGCCGGCGGGATGGGCGCGCGTCCGACCCAAGACGGAATCTCGGGTGTACATACGCACATGACCAACTCACTGAACACTCCAGCTGAGGCGCTGGAGTATGCGTATCCATTTCGGGTAACGAAGTACTCGCTGCGGCCGAACAGTGGAGGAGTGGGAAGGCATCGAGGGGGCGACGGAATCGTACGCGAGCTGGAGTTGCGGTGTGAGGCCGAGGTCACCTTGCTCGCGGATCGGCGTCTGCGTGGTCCCTACGGGCTGGACGGCGGAAACGATGGGACGCCAGGACGAAATGTCATCATTCAGAGTGATGGCTCCGAGGCGCCGATTCCGGCGAAAGGAAGCGTTCGTCTCCGGCGCGGTGACCGGATTAGGATTGAATCGCCCGGCGGTGGAGGTTGGGGAAGGGCTTGATCCAGTTTGATAGCGAGGCGTGACTAATGACCAAAATTCGAACCGTTCGCGTCTTCTCAGCAGCGAAAGTAAATGCACTTCTGTATGGAATTCTGGGATTGCTCATCGCTCCCTTTCTGATGCTTGGGCCGGGACTTGCAATGATGGGCGGTGAAAAACGTTCTGGCGGATTCGGTGGGGTCATCGCCGTTGCTGCAATCGCTCCCATCTTTTATGGGTTGATCGGCTTCGTCGCCGGAGCAATCATGGCTTTTATCTACAACGCGATTTCACATTCGGTTGGTGGAATTGAAGTCGAACTTGATTTTCCACCCTCGCCAATCACGACTGTGCCTTCCTTGCCGGTCTCCGCGCCGCCAATCGCTGCGTCGAGCGAGCCTGCTCCACCAGTTCGCCCTGAATTCGAGTGATAAACTGAGAAGTTTGGCCACGCTGCTTTGACGACTATGAGTCAGCAGCTTCGAGACGCAGTCCGCCGCGGCGGATGTCTCTACCCTATGCCCTACGAAGGATCGTCGTCGCATGCCTGAAACAATGCAGGCCATCGTTAAGCCGCAGGCAGGACCCGGCTCAGAGTTGCGGGCGGTGCCACGGCCGGAGATTGGGCCCACAGATGTTCTCGTCAAGGTTCAAGTAGCCTCCATTTGCGGTACCGACCTGCACATTTACGAATGGGACGCGTGGGCACAGAAGCGCATCCATCCTCCGCTGGTTCCCGGACACGAGTTCTGCGGGACCGTCGCCGCGATAGGCCGCGAAGTCACGAGCGTGAAAGAAGGCGACTTCGTCTCGGCGGAGATGCACGTAAACTGCGGCAAGTGTTTGCAATGCCGCACTGGCGAAGCGCACATCTGCCAGAACGTGAAGATTATTGGCGTCGATGCTGATGGCGCGTTCGCGGATTACGTAAAGATTCCCGAATCGAATATTTGGAAACTCGATCCGTCTATTCCTGCCGACTATGCCTCGATCCTCGATCCGCTGGGGAATGCTGTGCATACGGTTCTCGCCGGCGAGATTGCAGCCAAGACCGTCGCGGTGATTGGCTGTGGTCCCATCGGGCTGTTCTCCATTGCCGTTGCGCGAGCGGTTGGAGCTTCACAAGTGTTTGCACTCGAAGTGAATGAGCATCGCCGAAAGTTAGCGAAGGCGATGAAGGCTGACCATGTGTGCGATCCGAGCAAAGGTAACGTGAAGCAGTTTGTTCTGGAGCGCACCGACGGAACCGGTGTGGACGTAGTGCTCGAGATGTCGGGACATCCAGATGGCATCAAAACGGGATTCGATATTTTGCGTCTTGGCGGCCGTGTCTCGTTGCTTGGGATTCCTTCAGTTCCGATCAAAATGAATTTCGCTGAAGATCTGATCTTTAAGGGCGCAATCGTGCAGGGCATCAATGGCCGCCTCATGTACAAGACCTGGTACCAGATGCAGGCTCTGCTCAAGGCCGGCAAGCTCGATCTTTCTCCGGTGATCACCGACCGCATGCCTCTGAAAGACTTCAGCAAAGGTATGGAGCGTTTGAAGACCGGTGAGGCGAGCAAGATATTGCTCTATCCGAATGGGATGGAAAGATAACCCCTCCAAACTACAGAGGACACAGAGAGCAGAGAGGGGGTTGAGGGTCGGCTGGGACTTATGTTCATTTTCCTCTGTGTTCTCCGTGTCCTCTGTGGTTAGTTGAACCACCGTTCATGACATCAGCTGCCCCATTCAAGAAGATCCTTATCGCGAATCGCGGCGAGATCGCGGTGCGTGTTATTCGCGCGTGCCGCGAGATGGGCATTCTTTCGGTTGCCGTTTTTTCCGATGTTGATCGTGCTGCGCTGCACGTGATAAAGGCTGATGAGGCTTATCACATCGGTCCTGCTGCTGCCGCCGAATCCTATTTGAATATTCAGCGGATTCTCGATGTCGCCAAACGAAGCGGCGCCGACGCCATCCATCCTGGCTACGGATTTCTTTCCGAGAACGCGCAATTCGCCAAGGCTTGTGGCGAAGCTGGCGTTAAGTTCATCGGACCCTCACCGGCCGCCATGGAGGCAATGGGATCGAAGACGCGTGCACGCGAAGCTGCCGATCGTGCCGGGCTCCCGCGTGTTCCCGGTTCGGTACGCGCGCTGGAGTCCGTGGCAGAAGCAGAAAATGTGGCAGCGTCGGTTGGGTATCCCGTGATGCTTAAGGCGGCGGCTGGCGGAGGGGGCAAGGGAATGCGTCGCGTTAACAAGCGCGACGAGTTGGCCTCGGCGTTCAGCGCCGCGCAGAGCGAGGCTCTACGGGCCTTTGGCAACAGCGATGTGTACATCGAGAAGCTGATTGTCCAGCCTCGTCACATAGAAATTCAGGTGCTCGGCGACGAGCACGGCAATCTTATGTATCTCGGCGAACGCGAGTGCTCGGTACAACGGAGGCATCAGAAGGTAATCGAGGAAGCGCCGTCTCCGGTTGTTGATGGAGCCATGCGTCAAGCCATGGGTGAGACCGCAGTGGCCCTGGCGCGAGCCGCTGGATACTACAACGCGGGGACCGTCGAGTTTCTGGTTGACCAGAACATGAATTTCTACTTCCTGGAGATGAACACCCGTCTGCAAGTGGAACATCCGGTGACGGAGCTAGTGACGGGACTCGATCTCGTGCATTTGCAGATCTTGATAGCCGCAGGAGCGAAGCTTCCGTTCGCGCAGAGCGATCTGCAGCTTCGCGGACACGCTATCGAAGTGCGAGTCTACGCAGAAGATCCGGACAACAACTTCTTTCCCTCACCTGGGAAGATCATGCGCTTGCTTACACCCTCTGGTCCAGGAATTCGCGAGGACAGTGGCATCTACGAAGGCTGGACAGTGCCGCTAGACTATGATCCGATGCTGGCAAAACTCATCGCGTATGCTCCAACACGCGAACAAGCAATTCGCCGCCTGCGACGCGCTCTGGATGAATATTTCGTTGGAGGGATAGCCACTAATCTGGGACTCTTTCGAGAGATCCTCGATGATAGCGAGTTCGTCTCCGCAAAGATCGACACTGGTTACCTCGATCGCCTCATCCCAGCTCGCACCGCATCGGTATCTCCGATGAACGATACAGGGGAGAGAGTGGCTGCAATCGCTGCCGCGCTAATGCAATCAGCCCAGAATGGCAAGGCGTTGTCTACGAATAACGGGGTGAACGGCGGCAGCCACTCTCCGAGCGATCGGTGGAAGCGCGTTGCGCGCCAGGAGGCGCTGCGCAAGAGATGACCTTCGATGTGACGGTCAACGGCCGCGATTACCGCGTCGAACTGGAACAAGCAGAGACTGGAAGCTGGGCGGCCCGCGTAAACGGCGAGCAGGTTGCAGTCAACGCCGCGAATACTGCCGCTGGAGTGCTGTCCGTGCTGATCGGGAGCGAGTCTTACGAGATTGTTGCCAATGCTGCTCAGCAGCAGATTGCGATTGGAGGCGTTCGTTATTCAGTTGAAGTTCGCGATCCGCGATCCTGGCGTACACGCCGCGCGCGTGCCGGCGGTCAGGATGGGGCAAAGAAAATCACAGCTCCCATGCCAGGGAAGGTTGTCCGCATCATCGCCCAACCGGGCACCGAGGTGGAACAAGGCTCAGGCGTCATCGTGATCGAAGCAATGAAGATGCAGAATGAGCTCAAATCGCCGAAGAAAGGTATGGTTGTGAAGATCCTTGCCGCCGTGGGAGCGTCGGTCAATGCGGGAGATGTGTTGGCGGTAATTGAATAAGAACCGCACGCGAATTTGGAACCGATTCCCCTTGAGGTCAGCGCGTCGTTGTCCGATCCGGCTTCTGCTTTGTTCCTCCTGAATGATCTCGAAGCCAAAAACGCGACAAGAGCTGCTATAAGGCACATCACCGGAATCACAAAGATGTCGATCCTGATGTTGTAACGGGCAGGCACGGTGGCAACGCAACACCATCCAAGCAGCCAATTAGCACCCACGATAAAGATCGGGTGAAGAAACAGCTTCGGCCGGTAATGTGTTCCCTGGTAACCGCGCCTTATCCCATCGTAGAGTGCCTGGATCGATGCATAGAAAACTGCACCGAGGAAAGTTGCGAAAAACGCGGCGCAAACAACATCGTTGTTTTCCATGCTCCAGCTAACGAACCGTGCCCCAACTAGCGATTGCCACTTTCATCATGACAACTTTCAACTCAAATCTCTTCCCGGCTTCCGCTTTTGACACTGCGATAAGCAGCATCGAGCACCTGCTGGTTACGCAGTCCTTCGGTTCCCGGCGCCACGAATGGAATCCCTTGTTCTACGTGAAGCGCGAAAGCGTCCACCTGATCCGCATACGTTGTGTCGTTGGAGATGTGTTCGGTGGAGATCTCGCCGCCAATCGGTCTAGTGTGCAGTGCAATCGCGTGATCGACGGCCAGGGCATCTTCAGCTCCCACCAGTCCTCCGTCTCCCATAATCCATAGTGGGCTGCGGTATTCGCCTCGCGTGGAAACTGTTACAGCAGCAATCGGTCCTTTCTGGAACTCCAGCACCAACGTTGCCGCCGACTCTACCGCTCCTGATTCATTGTCGTAAAGAGCCCGAGCGAATACTGCACTGACTTCGTCCTGAAGGATGTATCGAAGAGCATCGATGCAGTGGACGCCAACGTCTCCCACAGGACCACCGCACGCCAGGCTCGGGTCTGAGATCCAGGTCCTGGCATGCTGGCGGGTGTAGTAGTGAAATTCCGAACGGGCGAGCAATGGCTTGCCGATCGTGCCTGCAGCGACAATCTCGCGAATCCGGTTGACACTCGGTTCAAAGCGAAAGTTTTGCGCAACGCCCAGCGGCACTCTGGCGCCTTCTGCAGCGGCAAGCATGCGCTCGCACTCCCCTGCATTCATCGCCATCGGTTTTTCGCACAGCACCGGTTTACGGTGCTCAAGCGCAACGAGAACGTGCTGAAGGTGTAGCGCGTCTGGCGATGCGACGAAAATTGCGTCGACGTCTGACGATGCGCAGAGAGCTTCCGGAGAATCGTAGACCTGAAGCGGGAATTGACTGTACTCATTTCTCGCTTCCTGCGCTTTTCGCTGATCTCGGCGCCAGAGACCGGTCACTGTGCAGTGCTTCGCCTGGGAAAACCCCGGCATAAGTCGCTTGACTGCGTGAAGGCCGAAGCCCAGGATTCCGTAGCGGATCACTTCACGTTCTTGAGCAGATCTTCGGCGTAATAGTTGGAGATCTTCGCCTCATTGTGCACGACGTCGTAGTAGGCAGCCTTCAGTAGCTGCTCGCAGCCGTCGCGCAGTTGTTCGCGGACGAATTGCTGCACGCGCGGATCGTTGAGTTCGCGTTGCCCTGCGGGTTCCTTCGAAATCAACCGAACGATGCTGTATCCGATGGTGCGTTTGCTGGCGCCGTCGACCATGGGAAGAGGATGACTCACCTCGCCCGGCTTGAGTTTTGAGACAGCAGCATAAATCTCGGGATTGGTGCGCAACTGCGATTCCGAGATCATGCCCATGTCGCCACCGTTTCCCGCAGTATCGGGCTGCTCGGAATAGTTCATCGCGACCTGGGAGAAGTCATCGCCGCTTTCAAGGCGGTTTTCGATCATCTGGATCTTCTTGCGAGCATCAGCCTCGTTTTGCGCTTTGTCGTTCTTGAGATTGCTCACCTGCTGCGCCGGCTGCGCCGTAACCACGATCTGCGCGAGATGATAACGCGGCTCGATCAGGTTGAACTGCGCCTTATTCGCGTTGTAGAAATCGGTGATCTCTTTGTCGCTGATGTTGATCTTCGAAGTAATTTCTTTGTTCAGGACCTTCTCGATGGTGAGATTCCGCCGCACGTCGCGCTTCAGATCGTCGAGCGACATGTGGCTGTCCTTCAGCTTCTGATCGAATTGTTCTTTGGTGTATGGAGCTTTCAGCTCGTTAAGCTTGCGATCAACTTCATCGTCCGTGGCGAGCAAGCCAAGCTTCTCCGCGCGCTGCATCATGATCTCCTGATCGATAAGCTGTTTCAGGATATTCAGCCGCAGGCTGTCTGCCTGTTCGCCAGTGGGCTTCTGAGGGGCGCTGGACGATTGGTTTTCGTAGTACTTGTCCACCTCAGCCCGGCTGATGTTGCGTCCGTTCACCTTCGCCAGAACGTCGGCGCCATGTTGCGAGCTGCCGCAGCCAGCGAGTATCGCGCAGAAAAAGAGGATTGGAAAGTAAGAATAGCCGCCAAACAATTTCAAAGGTCAAGCTCCACAGTACGCACATTCCATGGGACGAATGAGGGGAATTGTACAGAGGATTCGCGAATTGTGTAATTCGCGATCGCGTATGCGCTGGTGCGCGATTCCGCTATTTCGCGCAACGTTCCCGTACAAAATTTACCAGATTGCGTAAGTCTCTCAGCCCTATTGGTTGTTCGTCTTCGGCTCTGGACTTACTGAAGTTGCCGGGGACGAAGTGGCGGCAGATGATGTGGGAGCCGGAGGCGTCTGCCCGGCATCCTTCAAGGCCCGATCAATCACATTGCGTAGCTCAGCGTCTGGCACAGCCCCAAACAGCCGTTCGCCATTGACGAACAGGGTAGGAGTTGCATCCACCCCCAACTTGTCGCCCTCGGCCATTGAGGCTCGCACGGGCGCCTCATCCTGTTTCTTTACGCAGGCACTCAGTTGCGCAATGTCGACACCATGCTTCTTGCCGATGTCTTGAGTGATCTGGTCGAGCTTCTCGTACTCTTCCTTGATATCGCGCTTTTCGCCGTTGATAGTCTTCTGATTGGCATGAGCGTAGTCGGCGAACGCCCAATAGGCATCGTTATTCTGTGAAGCTAAGCAGTTCGCGTTGATAGCTGCGTGCATGGCCCAGGGATGAATCGCCGTGAGTGGATAATCCTTGTAAACGATCTTTACCTGATTGCCGTAGGTCTTAATCAGCTCAGGGAAGAGTGTCTGGTGCATCTTCGAGCAGAAAGGGCACTGGAAGTCGTCGTAGTTTACGATGACAACTTTGGCGTCCTTATTTCCGCGCTCCGGACGTCCATTCATGTTGATGGACTCCATTACGTCTTTGCTGATGTCAAGCTTTTGCCACTCGATGAGCGTCTTGTTGTCCTTGGAAACGAGGAAGTCGTGCGTGGTGCTGCGACCGTCTCGCGAAAGCGTGACGGGAACCTTGTCGTAGCCGGGAATTTCGCTGGCTTCCCGTTTGCCTACTGTGACGCCCAGCGTCGGTGGCAGGCTGAAGGTGCTCCGCACCTTCTGCTCAATCCTGCGGTTAACCGCAGCAGTGTCATCCGCGGGCTTGCTGGACTGCGCAGAACAGCCGAGCGTACATAACAGAGTAGAAACAAGAAGCAGTCGAAATTTCAACAACGAGAGTACCTCTGGAGTGGCAAGACGCCACTTCGATTATCTCACGCGAAAAAAACCCTAAAAGACACGTTCCTGGCGCCTGAGGTTACCAAAGGTCCCGATGTTGGCGAGACTAAACGCGAATCGATATTGGCTCTCGTTGCGCACTGGTCCCAACACAAAGCGGCGATATTCAAAGTTGAGCCCGCAGCAGTCCCAGTTGTAAGAGGTCTGAACGGCTGTGTACTGCAAAGAAGTAAGGTTCACGTCGTAGCCGACGTTCCCTGCCAGGCTGAGTCCGCGCCGCGAAGGGCTGCCGATCCCGGCAGTTGCGCGAAACTGGTTGAATTTCTCCACTGTCGGCGTTGAACTCGACAGGAAGACTTCACCCGGAGCGTGCAGCAGTGCATGGCTCCCGCCAACGAAGTAGTGTCCGACGTGATAGTCAAAAAAAACATCACTGGCATTAATGCGTCCCTTTTTAGGATCGTAATCGAGCAACCATTGCAGATCGGTATGCTGGCTGGTCCGAATGTGCAGCCTCGACGTCACGGGGGAGAATACCCTCGGTTCCGTTAAAAAAGCGATTCCTGAAAACTCGACTGTAGTCTCCAGAGCATTACGCACTCCCGGCACTAGCGCTCCGCCAAAGCGTGGATCGATGAAGTACTTTTGCGCGACCTCCCAACTCAGTAATTCTGTCGCAACATGAGAGCACGGCGTATTGGGATCGTTTTTCTCGCATTTTTGATTTCGGGGCTTGATGTAAATGCGGTTTGTGAGCCCATACTCGACTTCATTCGTATTGCTGACCAGGTCAGTGCTATCGAATCGGATTATGCCCAGGAAATTATTCACCCCTGTCACGTAGCGGTAGGTCATGCTTGGCTCGATGGTGTGCTTCAGCGGTTTCCCAAAAATCCCTTTCTCATAGATCTTTTCCAGCCGGGGCGGACGAACTTCCAGTTCGCCTTCGAAGTCTTTGCGGTTTAGAGGATCGTTAATCGTGGAGCCGATGTCCAAAGCGGTTTCCGGAGTTTTGTGCTGACTGTAAAAGGTGTCGCGGACTGCGACCGCCGGACGAAAGGTCCAGCCCCGAAGAAGCAACGGCAGAGCGAGCCGCGGATGGGCGTCGAGTCGGGCTACGAGGTTCGCTGAACTAAAAGTCGGACTGCGGCGAGAGAGCCCGGTAGCGGAGGCATCGAACCCGTAGAAGAAAGGCGTGCCAAAGAGTTGGCGGTCGACGGAAGAGGCATCGATGCTGGGCACGTGCAAGATGCTGAAAGAGTCCCCCTTAGTCGTGCTCTGAAAATTCTGGTAGCGCTGCGCGAGAATGCCGAGCGAGTAGCCATTGTCATTGCGGCTGGCGAACACGTCGGATTTGACTTCAGAATTGACAGCTGTGGTGAAGGTCTCGGCAAAGGCAACGCGAAAGAGATAACTGCTGAGGTATTCAACATTGGCCACAGCGCGCACGTTTTGAGGGAAGTACTGCTCTGCCTGGATCTTTACGTCCTCTCCACCCTGATCGACATGCGTCGGGCCCAAGCCTCGGTCGATCACACCGAAATAGGTGGCGGTTAGATGAGAGTTCTCGCTGGTGACCGCGCGGAAGTTCGCGTGTTCGGCGAACCCACGCTTGGAGAAATATTCAAGACCAAGGGTGGCGTCCATGCTCCGGTTAATCGCCCAGAAATAAGAGTCTCCGAGTATGGTTCCCTTTACTGATGATTGGCCTACGCTTGGTATCAGGAATCCCGACTGCCTTCCAAGGTGCTCGACGGGATGCTCAGCGAACGGCAGGTACACGACCGGAATGGTGCGTATGCGGAACGTCGACTGGTGCAGCTTGGCCAACCCTCCCACTTCAAAGTTGATGCGTTCGGCGGTGAACGTCCACTTTGGATGCGGTAGTTCGCACGACGTGATCGAACCGTGATGCACTACGAAAAGGTTTGGTCCGGTCTTGTCTACCTGTCTGCCGGCAAAAGTGAATGGACTTGAAGTCGTGAGCGTCGTGCGGCGCGATCCCAGTTTGAGTCCCGTGGTTCCGTGTACGCCGTAGAACTTCCCCGTGGCATTGGTGACGTTGTACTCCGCACGCGCCGCCTCCATATGAATGTTGTATTCGCCGCCCTGCAATTTCACGTGACCGGTGGCTACTGCTTCACCGGAGCTTGAGTCGTAACTAATCTCATCGGCGTAGAGGACGTAATCGCGAAAATCAATTTGTGCATCGCCATGCAGCATGTAGCTCGTTCCCGACTGCTCGAACTGATCGGCGACGATGTACACAAGCTCGTCCCGATATTTCAGAGTTGCGGCAGCACGGCCTTTAAGCTCGGGCGGCTGTGCTGGTGGGTGTGCCTGGCTGGATTGCTGCGAATCTGGGGAGATCGGCGAGCTCGCAGAGAAAGAAGAAGCCGCCGTGGAACTTGCTTGCATTAACGGAACCAGCAGTAGCACCTGACAAATCGCTAGTGCCGTGTTAACAAAGACATTGCGGCGGAAATTCATCCGAATCGCTGAACTTAGCATGCCGGATGTGACGCGTGCAAAAACTGGCACGCGCTCCTGCCGCAGCATCCAACACCAGTATGGCTTGTCCGCGATGTGGTAGCGATTGCACTTGTGCCTGCTCCGGCGCTCCGATTCCCTCGCAGGATTGGCGCCGCCAAGTCTCCCTCCAGGTTCGAGCGCACAAGGTGCGCAAACATCGCAGACTCGATCCTGATGCTCCGCAGTTCGACTTCGATGATCGGGCTCCTTTGCAACTTGGAGAGACCTCGACCGCAACAGTGCGAAATTCAAGCTGGCGCTGGGATGAAGGTGTGGTTGCAACCACTGCTCCGGCTCCGCCAGTCGCTGCCGAGAGCATTCAGACTCCGAAACCGGAAGTCCATGCTCCACCTTCGCGCAAGGAAACTATTTCCTCACAAGCTCCCAGGATCGACTACTCCAGCGACTCCACGGCCGCTGCTTTGTCTGAACGTCCACCGCTCGCGCCTTTTCCGCGTATCAACACGCCGGTGCCGAAGATCATCGAATTCCCGCGCCTTCAGGCGCGTCAGTATGAGTTGGCAGAACCGGTCGCAGATCAGCTAAGGATCTTTGAAGCGGAGGAACTGCCGCCACCGGCACCGAGCCATCTAAATGAGATCGAGATTGCTCCTGCAGAGCCCACGCACGTCGGATTAGACGAAATCGAGATTCCTTTGCAGACTGCTCCGCTCGAGCAACGCGCCTATGCGGCGGCCGTAGATGTTGCGATTCTGATCGGCGCTATGGGCCTCTTCGGCATCACCGCAGAATTTTTTGCGAACTCGTTGCCGATGACGAAACCTCTGATTGAGAGCGTCGCAATCTGTGGCTTCCTGCTACTTACGATCTACTATCTGCTCTCCCTTTCGCTGGGACAGGGCACGGCCGGCATGCAGGCGTCCGGGTTGCGAGTCACGACTTTCCTAAACGAGACACCATCGCGAAACCTGATGCGCTGCCGCGCTTTGGCGACTGTGCTCTCCTATGCCGCGATGGGAATGGGATTCGCGTGGGCCCTTGTCGACGAAGACTGTCTCTGCTGGCACGATCGCATCACCCGCACCTACTTGACCTCGAAATAATCCCTGCCATAACGGAACTGCGCTCTTCAGCGTGGTGTCTATGGCTTCGTATGCTCGAAGCCCGCAATCTCACAAAGCGGTACGCCGCAATCGCCGCGGTGGCGAATGTGAGCTTCACTATTCGTCCGGGGCAGATTCTCGGATATCTGGGTCCCAACGGATCAGGCAAGAGCACCACGGTGAAGATGCTCACCGGGCTCATCGAACCTTCAGACGGCGAAATCTTTTTTCGCGGAGAGAACGTGCTGAAGAACCGGCTCTGGTTTAGCCGTCGTTTCGGATACGTTCCGGAAGAGCCCCATCTCTACACCCACCTGACCGGACGAGAATATCTCCAACTCGTAGGCCGCTTGCGTGGAATGGAGAAAGCAACTCTGGAACGCAGGATCGACGCAATGCTCGATCTCTTCGGATTGACTGAGTTTCGCGATACGCAGATGTCGTCTTACTCGAAGGGCATGCGACAAAAGGTGTTACTTTCAGCTGCACTACTTCATGATCCCGACGCCCTGATTCTCGACGAGCCATTTTCAGGCCTCGACATCACGGCCGCCCTGGTCTTCCGCACACTGCTGCAGGCGCTGGCTGCGGAAGGCAAGATGATCCTGTATAGCTCGCATGTGCTGGAAGTAGTGGAGAAGGTCTGCTCGGAGGTCTTGATTCTGCACCGCAGCCGCGTCGTGGCATACGATTCGGTCGCACGGTTGCGGGACTTGCGATCGTCTTCTTCGCTCGAGGACGTGTTTGCGCAACTCGTGATGCACGAAGATGCGAGCGTTGTGGCCTCGCAGATGATTGCCGTAATGCGAGGCTGAACATGCGCGAACGTTACAGGGCATGGCTGGAAGCCACTCATAGCGCTTTGTTTGAGCTGCATCGGCATTACGCGCGGCAACTCTTTCAGAGCGATCTCATCACTTCGCCCGAAGACCTCCGGCGCGTCATCATCACTTGCCTCGCCGGCGTCGCGTCAATCGGGTTTGTAGTTCCCAAACTCTATTACAAAAAGTATGAGTATCTGGGACTTGGTCCAAACGTAGATTTGTATCGCCGCGCGATCTACTCCGATCAGCTTTTCTTTGTGGTGATGACGATGCTGGGCATCGCAGCGCTAGTCACTTTTCGCTGGGATTCGCTTTTTCCGAATCGGGAAGATTATCTGATTCTACGCCCACTCCCGCTTAAGCTGTCGCAGATTTACTTTGCCAAGCTGACGACGCTTAGCGCTCTGACGCTGCTGGTAATCGCATTGCTCACAATCCCCTGCGCTTTTTCTTTCGCCTCCGTCATTTCGGGCAACCATGATCTCGCGCCCTCATGGCAGGAGATGGCAGCGCAGGTTGTTGCGACATTCTGTGCCGGCATCTTCGTGGTCTTCGCACTCGCGCTGTTGCAGGGGCTGCTCATGAACTGCGTCCCGCTGAGATGGTACGCGCGAGTCTCGGCCTCGATGCAATCCCTGCTGCTGGTTGCGGTTCTCTGTGCCATACCGTGGGCGGTCGATCTGCCCAATGCAGTGCAGTCGATCGATCTTCGCCCGGCGTGGAGCTCGTATGCGCCGCCGCTGTGGTATTTCGCGATCTACGAAGAGTTGCTCGGCCGCGCTGACTCTTACGACAGCTCGCTTGCGGTCCGTGGCGCGGTGGCTGCGGCTCTAGCGCTGGGAGGCACGATCCTGGTGAGTGCTGTTTCTCACCGGCGTTATGCCCGACGAATCTTCGAGTCCGAGGTCCAGACACGTCGCTCGCGGCTGAGAGTCGTAGAGTGGCTCGCGGAGCGGCTATCAGGTGAGTCACGTGAATCGGCGATTTTGCTGTTTGCGCTGCGCTCGCTCGATCGTATGAAGCAGCACCGCATGATTCGCCTGGTCTATGCCGGTGTGGGCTGCGCCCTGGTTCTGGAGAGTGGCATTGGAGTAATTCTCACCGGTGCTCTCAACAAGGGACCAATTCACCGTGGCGCTGTCCTCGATGCTGTCTTTGCGCTTCCTCTGATGTTGTTCTTCTTTCTCTTCACCGGATTGCGTTATGCATTTCGCATCCCCGTGGATTTGCGGGCGAACTGGCTTTTCCGGTTGACCGCACAGAATGCCATTACGGAAAGAAGAAGGGCCGTCCGTCTCATCTACATTGGCTTTGCGTTGTTGCCGGCGCTGGCAGCCACCGGCCCGTTCCTACTCATGGTCATGGGGCCCTGGCGCGGCCTCTATGCCATCGCATTTGCGGGATTGATAGCCGCGCTCATCATCGAGAATGAGCTCGAAAATACCGATACGATTCCACTCACCTGTTCTTATCTCCCGGGTAAGCGGAACATCCTGCACACAGGAATCATTTACTGGTTTGTGGTCTTCGTGATTACGACGGTGCTCACAGCCCTCGAAGCGATTGGCGGAGCCAATTCCGTGCGGGCCGCGCTCGTAATCGTGATGCTTTCGCTTCTCGCCTGGCGACGGCGACCCACAGCGACGGTCGATACACTCGAGCTTCGGTTCGACGATCTTCCTGAACCGGCGGTGGCTACGCTCGGCTTGTCGGGGGAATGAGGATTATCTTTGACGACGTCGTAGTGCTCCGTTTCGAGAATGACAACGGGCGAAGCGCCATTCGCTCAATTCGATTTGGGCTTAAGCCGATCCTCCGCCAGGCACTGTCATCCCTCACTCCGCAGCGACGCTGTTGATGCTGTCAGAAATTTCAATGCGGAGTGGGGATCTGCTTTTTCTCGATGAACACAAAAAAGCAGATCCCCGCGTCCGCCGCGGCGGACGCGAGGGGTGACAGTTTAGACGTTGCTTGGGATTTCAAATTTTGGGTCAATCATCAACCGACGCACGACCAACGGTAATGAGGCTTCTCCACACACGCGCTCGCTATACTAACGTGAGCCTTTGTTGAGGAGCCCACCTTTGACTATCTCCGAGCGCATTAACCAGGACATCACAACGGCCATGAAAGCGCGCGAGGAGCATCGCTTGAGCACACTGCGCATGGTGAAGTCGGCCATCAAGAACAAGGAAATCGACAAGCGCGCACCACTCGACGATCAAGAAGCGATGGCCATCCTGAACACGCTGATCAAGCAGCGCAAAGACTCGATCGAGCAGTTCACCAAGGGCGGACGCCAGGAGCTAGCCGACAAAGAGGCTGCGGAGATTGTCATCATCGAGGGCTATCTGCCAAAAGCGGCGGGAGCGGAAGAGATCACGGCGATTGTCCGCGCGGCGATTTCCGAAATGGGATCGCCGACGATGAAGGACATGGGAACGGTGATGAAGAATGCAATGGCGAAGTTCGCGGCTACAGGCACGCGTGTGGATGGGAAAGTCGTGAGCGAAACGGTGAAGAAGCTGCTGAGTGGCGGGTAGCCCACCCTTCATTATGAAACTGTCATCCTGAGGCCCGTTGTTGGCCGAAGGACCTCCCGAGATATTTCAGTCTTGATTGCGGCGTCCCGGCATTTTGGCGAGGATTTTCGTGAAAGAGCCAAGATGCGACAGTTGAGTCTAGATCATTCCGGGAGGTCCTTCGGCCAACAGCGGCCTCAGGATGACAGTCTTCCAAATTTTGCAAAATCACGGGGCGCCTACCGCGTTTCCGCCAGCTCCGGCGCCTCCACGACTGCCTCGCGCAGATACCTGGCTGCCTCTTCCGGCGACGTGGGATTGATGTAGAAACCCGTACCCCACTCGAATCCCGCAACCTTTGTCAATTTGGGAATCAGCTCTATGTGCCAGTGATAGTACTCTGCGTGCTCCTGCGCTGCGAGTGGTGCGGTGTGGAGCACCATGTTGTATGCAGGCCGTTCAAGCACCGCATCCATCTTGCCAATCACCAGCCTGATCATCTGCGCCAGGCTGGTGAAGTCTCCTGAGCTGGCATTCTCGAACGATGCTTCGTGGTTCTTTGGAAGGATGCAAGTTTCAAAAGGAAAACGAGGAGCATAAGGAGAGACGGTCACGAATCCGCGATTCTCAGCTACCAGGCGCGCTTCCTCATCCGAGCTTTCTTCGTGAACGATGTCGCAGAAGATACAGCGCTCTTTCAGCTCATAGTATTGCTTAGCGCCCTCAAGCTCTTCCAGCACGCGGCGGGGAACAATCGGCAACGCGATCAACTGTGAATGGGGATGCTCCAGGGTGGCGCCGGCAGGTTCGCCGTGGTTCTTGAAGATGAGAATGTATTTGAAGCGGCGGTCCTGTTTGAGATCGACGATGCGATCGCGGAAAGCCCAAAGCACGTCTTCGATGCTCTTCTCAGGCATGTTGGCGAAAGTTTGCGCGTGATTTGGCGTCTCGATGATCACCTCATGCGCGCCGATGCCGTTCATGCGATCGTACATGCCGTCGGCCCGGCGATCGAGGTTCCCTTCAATCCCGAGTGCCGGATATTTGTTGGGGACCACGCGCACTGACCAGCCGGGCTTGTCTCGGTCGCCATGTCCATGGCGAAAGGCCAGTATCTCGGGCGGAGTTTTGGCTTCATTGCCTGGACAGAAAGGGCAGAATCCGCCCTTGAGAACTACTGTGTGCCGGATGAAATCACTTGGTCTGCGTGCGCGATCGGTCGCGATAATGACCCAACGTCCTGTGACAGGGTCCTTCCTAAGTTCGGGCAACTCGGGTCCTTTCCCAAAAAACGAAAGCTCATTTTATGACATACGGAAAGCGTCTCTGAACAGAGTTATCTCAGGCAAGTTACCTTCGAGGTATACGCTGATTACATCGAACCGGAATTGTGGCGATTTTCCGTTGGTATGCAAATAGTTGCGCAGGAACTCGCGAGCCAGGCCAGAGAGCGTTTCCCGCTTTTCGTCATCGACCGCAGCTTCGGCAGGCATGAAGTTGCGGCTAGTGCGCGTTTTGACCTCGACGAAGCATAGCGTCTCCTTCTCCCAGCCGATCAGATCGATGTCGCCACGGCGACGTGGTGAGCGGTAATCGCGCGCCACGAGCGTGTATCCAAGCTTGCGCAGGTAAAAGTAGGCTTCGTCTTCTCCGCGCGCTCCGGAGACTAGATGTGGAGCTCGTTCTGGAGCGCGCCCGAGTTTGGACGTGAGTTGGTCGAGTGCGCGAAGTGTGGAGCGGAGAAGCATCGTGTTCCGTTTGTCATTCCGAACCGTCCGCCGCGGCGGACGGTTCGGAATCCCTACGTTAACCCAAGAGGTCTCGGTTCGGTAGGGATTCCTCTTCCGCCATTGGCGGATTCGGAATGACAATCAGGATCCCAGCTGACTAATACACTTCTCCAGCACATCCAGCGCATAGTCGCCCTGCTCTTGAGTGACGATGAGCGGAGGTGACAGCCGGATGGAACTCTCGCCGCAGCCGAGCAGGAGCACACCATTCTCAAATGCCATTTCAACGATGCTGTCGCGCACCTTCGACACCGGAACCTTGCTTTGCTTGTCCTTCACGATCTCGACGGCCAGCATGAGTCCCTTGCCGCGAACGTCACCGACCATCGAGTACTTTTGCACCCAGGTGGACATGCGCTGCTTCAACTTCTCGCCTACAGCGGCTGCGTTCTGTAAACCTTCGCGCTCAATTACATCCATGCTGGCCAGCGCAGCTGCGATCGCCACAGGATTGCCGCCAAATGTTGAGGCGTGCGATCCGGGAACCCAGTCCATAACACTGGCACGGCTCATCGTAATTCCCAGCGGCATGCCCGAAGCAATGCCTTTGGCGATGCAGACGATGTCGGGCTCGACTCCCGCGTGCTGGATCGCCCACCACTTACCAGTGCGACCGGCCCCGGACTGCACTTCGTCGGCCACCAGCAAGATTCCGTGCTCGTCGCAAATACGTCGCAGCTCGCGCAGGAACTCCGGCGGCGCAGGCACGTAGCCACCTTCTCCCTGGATCGGCTCGACAAAGACTGCGGCGACATCCTCGGGCGGCACCGTGGTCTTGAACAAACGCTCTTCGATGAACTTTGCGCAGGCAAGACCATACTCGCGCTCGGTCTTCCCCTCGCCGAAGCGATAGGTATAAGGGTAGGGAACGTGCGTCACGCCAGGAACGAGCGGCGCAAAGCGACGACGCTGTTGCGGCTTCGATGCGGTTAGCGAGAGCGATCCCATGGTGCGTCCATGGAATGCGCCATAGAAGGCGATCGCACCCTGACGTTTCGTGTGGTAGCGCGCCAGCTTGAGCGCGCATTCCACTGCCTCGGTTCCAGAATTCCCAAAATAGAACTTGTGCGGGCCGGCCATCGGGGCGATTCGGCTTAGACGCTGGGCAAGCTGCGTCATGGATTCGTAGTAAAAGTCGGTGCCCGACATGTGGATCAGCTCGCCCGCCTGCCGCTGAATTGCAGCAACAACATCGGGATGACAGTGCCCGGTGGAGGTCACGGCAATACCCGCGGAGAAATCGAGGAATTCGTTTCCGTCGACGTCTTCGATGATCGCTCCGCGGCCACGCTTCGCAACCAGCGGATAGGAACGGGTGTAACTGGGCGAAATCAGGCGATCGTCATCGGCGATGATGCGCTTCGCGTTCGGACCTGGTAGTTCGGTCTTTATTTTAGGCAACGCGGATTTTGCTGCGCCTGCCGGGCGGCTCATGGTTTCTGTTGGCATTGGAATTTCTCCTCGCGAGAGAGCGCTACATTCGTGCGATGTGGGTCGTGGGCTGTGAGTGGAGCACCTGCCAAGGTGCCTCTTAAATGCAGCCCGAGTTAGCGAGGGTGAAACTAGTCGCCGGCAAAAAGATTGGCCCGAACGTTAGACGGGAGCACAGCGAGGTAGCGCCGAGGACCAGCAAGATAATTCAACCAGCACGGTGGAGTTCCGTGGGTTGTAAGCCGGGTCAGTGACGAATTGTAGCCAGCCGCGTACATGTATCCCAGTCTAATTATAACTGCGCTGGCAACGCCACTGAACGACTCGTTCAGGCAACGTGGGCCGAATGCGCGGAATCCGAGTCGTCGCTCGTGGCTTTCGCCTCTTCCTGCTCCGCCAGTGCCGGATCCTGAATCTTGAGCAGATCGTGCAATTTCGTGATCAGGAAGCTCAGGCTTCCTTTTGGCAGAGTGCAGGTAACATTCGCGAGCAGTGGATCGTGAATCTCTTTATAACCCGTATGAAGGATGATCGGAACCGCCTGGTCTTCTTCGCGTAGTACTTTGGCGACTTCGCCGCCCGACATCCCTGGCATCGCGTAGTCCAGAACCACGGCATCGCATTTGATTTGGCGGAACAGCTCAATAGCGGAAGGCCCATCTTTGGCGCTCAACACGCGAAACCCGCGCCGTTGCAGCATGATTCCCAGTGGCTGAAGAACAGCAGATTCGTCGTCCACACACAGAATTACGTAGTTGTTCTCGGCCATTAGGGTCCCCACATCTCAATTAGATTCAGAATAAAGCCGTGCGGAAGCAGGCTACAAGGAACAATAGGTCATGTCCTGTTTCATATTCTGTGCAAGTATTTTTGAAGCGCGACGTGACTTTTGACGCTCTATGTGATGTACCGAGCTTTGCTAGGCATCCGCAGCTTTCTGGGACGAAAAGTTTGCGGTCGAATATCGGATTGCAGGCTCATAAGTTCCGCCGTATCAACGTCTAACGACCAACAATGGCTACCCTCACCCAAGTGCCGGTGCGCGAACGGCAGGAACAGAATCATCGCTTCCGCATTGGGTTGAGTTTTGGCCTGGTATACCTCTTTTGGGGATCAACTTACCTCGCGATTCTGATCGCTGTGCGGCATTTTCCGGCGCCCGTACTGGGTTCTTTGCGGTTCCTAATTGCGGGCGCCCTGATGCTGGGCTGGTGCCTTTTCAGCGGCAAGAAGATAGCGATCACTCGCGGAGATTCTCTGCGATTGTTGCTCGTGGGCGTGCTGCTCCTAGTCGGTGGCAACACCGTACTTGCCTGGGCGGAGCAATACATCAATAGCGGAATAGCCGCAATGATCGTAGCCGTAGTTCCAATTTGGATCGCAACGGTCGAAGCGCTGTTTGGCGGCGACCGACTCAATCGGCTCGGCTGGGCGGGCCTTCTGCTCGGAATCGGCGGGCTACTCGTTCTTCTTTGGCCAGACATCGTGACCGGCGGTGCAATTGGACGTAGGGACCTCGTCGCCTCGCTCGGTCTTATGCTTGGATCTTTGAGCTGGGCAGTGGGCTCGGTGCTGTCGCGGCGTTTCCAGCTCGGAGTAGGACCGTTCGCCGCAACTGGGTGGGAGATGATGTTTGCAGGCGGGGTGAATGCGCTTCTTGCTCTCTCCTTTGGCGGCTTCCATCGCGCAGACTGGTCTCGAAGCGGATGGCTCGCTGTGGCTTATCTGGTCACGTTCGGGTCTCTAGTGGGATTTACGGCCTATATCTGGCTGCTCGAGCATGTTCCTACGCCCAAAGTTGCTACATACGCTTATGTGAATCCTGTGGTTGCGGTATTTCTGGGGTGGCTTCTCGGAGGCGAGCACATTGACCGCTACATGCTGTTGGGAATGGTGGTGATTGTCGCGGCCGTAATTCTGGTGACCAGTTCAAAGCTGCGTTCGGGAAAATTACAGCCAAGCCAGCAGGCGTCGCCCTGCGAAGCTGGGGCGGATTGACGAAAGCTTTTAGCGAGCGGCTATTGGCCGTTCGGCCGGGACGTATTCCCGATCTTGGTCGCTTGCTTTGCTGATTCACTTCCTTCCATTTACTCTGAGTAGGCAGTCCTCGACCGCGAATGGCCCTGCGCATACTTCTCCTTCTGCTCCTCTCGCAGTTCACAACCGCATTCGCGCAAACGAAGTCCGTTTCTGCCGAGTTTTACACTGATGCTCTTCGCGCTGGAGCTAATGAGTATCAGTTCTGGTCGGGCTATTCACCAACTTCGATCATGTGGATCGGCAAGACCGAAGCTCGACGACTGTTTATGGTGGGCGCTGGATGGCATCGCGTTCTTCTGGCTGGAAATTCCGTAGCGTGGAAATTTACGGTAGACGCTGTGCCCCTAATCCTCGTCTCTCAGCCAACGATTACCGGCCTTGAGCCCACTTTTACCGGGACTTTTCCCGATGTCGTTTTTGCAGGTTGCAACGGACCACCGGTGACCTTCGAGACCGTAAACAATCCAAAGCTAACGCCGCCGCCGGGCTCCGAATCATGTCCGCATTCCAGTAGAAGAACCACATACGGGTTCGGATTGGAACCTGTAGGCTTTGATTTTAACTTTCGCCGGCGGCACAGGTTTCAACCCATTGTGGGAATTAACGGTGGATTCGCGAAGTTTACTCGTGACGTTCCGATCAGCAACTCGAACTCGTTTAATTTCACGTTCTCGCTTCGTGGCGGCGTGCAGATATTCACTAGCGAGTCGCGATCTGTGACGATCGGGTATCGTTTTCATCACATCTCAAATGCCAATACGGGAAATCCATTCAACCCGGGCATAGATTCGAACTTCATTTATGCGGGATACAGCTTTCACCGGTAGCGGCTTGGGCTTGTTAGTGAATGGCCTTACCTTGACTGACAAGGACTCGCAGCCGAGAGGGTGTCAGGGATAGCAACGAACTAATCGCTGTTCGGCACAACTACTCTTTTGGCGAGGAACTGCTCTTCGTTTCTGTCTTCGATTCGCTCTTGCTTTCCGTCTTGCCGGGAGAGCTTGTATCGCCCTTGTCTCCAGGTTTCGCTTCCGATTTATCCTTGGAATTGGTGCCAGACTTCGCGTAGTCGGTTGCGTACCATCCACTGCCCTTGAATTGGACAGCGGGCGCGTGCAGCAGACGTTCGACTTTGCCTCCGCACTTCACACATTCCGGATCAGGCGCCGCTACGCTCTGAATCTTCTCGAAGCGATGGTGACACTTCTCGCACTGAAACTCGTAAAGAGGCACAGTTCTCCTTGTAATGGCAACGTAGACCTGCTAGCGATTCTAGAGGTTGGTAAAAAATTGCGCCAATGCAAGTCTGCGCCTTCTCAGCAAAGCAAAAGGCTTCCTTCCACCCGATTCAGGATCGCCTCGCCCAAGTCGATTCAGGCAAGACCAAAGGTGGTTCAGAAGCCTTCGTCTTCCGGCACATATGCCGGCTTTCCGCGCGGTGTAACGTCTTTAAACTTCATGCTGCCCGAGGCAGCGCACGCGTGGCATCAGCGACTGAGCGAACGGCCATCACACGCTGCTGGTTGCGCAGCCTCATCCAGCGCAATGCAAAAGCACAGAAGATGAGCGCTCCCATTGCCACCGGATCAGGCACCAGCGCAGCCTTCAGCGACGAGCGCACCGCACGCTCCGTCGCCTGAGGCCCAAGTCGATCGAATGTTCGGCTGGGACTTGCCGCAATGGTGCGCGGCGCACGTCCGCTCAATTGCGCGGGAACATATCTCGCCGTGGGCGCCGGCGTGTTTATCCAGGATCCATTCGGCGTGGCGCTAACTCGTGGCGCCACGGATAGCAGCACGAAAAACGCTGCCAGAACCGGTCCTTTCCTGTGGGAACTCACAACAACTTTAGATGCCAGGGTGTGCTGCAGGTTGGACGAAATATCACCCGAAATATCGCCCGACTAGCAGCTTTCGCGGGGAATGATGACGCTAGTTGGCGCATTCAACGGCTCGCAGATAGCCACTTCATTCAGTTCCCACACGATGCCGCTCACTAATTGATTTAGAACGCTGCTTGATTTAGAACGCTGCAACTTCCGGAGTCGCGGCGATGAGTGTCCTGGTGTATTCGTGCTGCGGTGACGAAGTGATTTGCACTGCATCGCCGATTTCGACGATCTCGCCCTTGCGCATCACTGCGATCCGCGTCGAGAGATAGCGCACAATCGGCATGGAATGTGAGATGAACAGATACGTAAGCCCAAACTCGCGCTGCAGCTTAGCGAGCAGATTCACGATTTGCGCGCCCACACTCACATCCAGTGCGGATACTGGCTCGTCGAGCACGAGAAATCGCGGCTTAAGCGCAAGCGCTCGCGCAATGCCAATACGCTGACGCTGTCCGCCGGAGAACTCGTGCGGATAACGATTCAGCGCACCTTCGTCTAGTCCCACAGCATGCAGCAGTTCAGCGGCTCGATGGTGAAGATCACCTTGTCCGACCTCTCCGCCAGCGCCAGCGTGAATGATCCAAGGCTCGCACACGATGTCGAAGACACGCATTCGCGGATTGAGCGACGCGAATGGATCCTGAAAAACAATCTGCACATCGCGCCGCAAGCGACGCAAGTCTGCTCCCGATGCCGTCAATACATCGCGTCCATCAAAGCGGATAATCCCGGAAGTAGGCTCAATCAACCGCAGCAGCATTCGTCCCAGAGTTGTCTTGCCGCATCCGGATTCCCCTACTAAGCCCAGAGTCTCTCCGGGAAAAATCTCCAGAGAAACTCGATTCACTGCCCGCATCTCTTCGGCTCCGGAGCGTGAGAGCAGCCCGCCTCCACGCGCATAGACCTTCATGAGTTCCCGGACCTCAACCAGCGGCGTGGGCATGAAGCGATGCTAGCAAATGAGTGGCAATCTGCTGCGTCTAAGTAACGTAGGCGGTACAATCCACGTCATGGGCGGCTCTTCCAGTCACGTGCCCTCGTTCGGCGCGCCATCGGGTAGCGAAGAACGGTCGCGTCCACCGATAGTTCCGATTGCGATTGGCGTCGTGCTGGTTCTCGCGGTCATCGGGCTGTTCGCCTTTTTTGGACGACGCGGCACAAACCAGAACGCAACTCCTGGCACAGCCGACCCATACGCAGCGAACCTGGCGATCTTTGACGTTGCGATGAGCACAGCGGCGAACTTTGCCGGGCAGGAAGTCACTTATATCGAAGGTAAGATCAAGAACAACGGGAATAAATCTGTCAAAAACGTCCTGGTACAGTTCGTCTTCCACGACTCCTTAGGGCAAGTAGCTCAACGCGAGCCCGGACAACGTCTGATGGTGATCACCACGCGCGAGCCGTACATAGACATTGCACCGCTGGCCAATGCGCCATTGCACCCGGGGCAGACCAAAGAATTCAGGCAGACTTTCGAACACGTGAGCGCAGACTGGAACATGCACCTTCCCGAGATCACGGTCGTTCGAACCTCCACCGACTAATCACGCCTGTCGGCGCGGATCGGGCACGTGCGCATTCGTGTAGTACATATCTTCGATGGCGCGCTGCGTGGCGGCAGCAAGGGATCCCATGTCGCGAGTTGTGAAATTCGCCGGCGAGATCGGCTCACCAATCAGAAGCAACAACTCTCGCGGCTGAATGTGATAGGTGTTCATCGGCAATGCTTCAAACGTGCCTACAATTGCTATCGGCACCACCGGGACTTGCGCTTTGATCGACGCGTAAAATGCTCCGCTCATGAACGGCATGATGTGCCCATCGGCGGCGCGTCCACCTTCGGGAAAGATCACCAAGGGCATTCCCGATTTCAAACCTTCAATCGCCTTGCCCAGGCTACGAATAGAAGCGCGCGCATTACTGTGATCGACTGGATACTGTCCCGATCGCTTCAGATAACCGCCCACGAAGGGATACCGAAACAGGTGTTGCTTCGCCAGAATGCGGAACTGAAACGGCAAATTCGCGAACAGCAACGGGATATCGAGGGCGGAGATGTGGTTGGCCGCATACACCGCGGGGCGAGAGGTATCGACGCGATCGAGACCCACAACCCGCACCGGACACATCGCCGTACGCAAAATCCATCGTGACCACGTCCGCGCAATCGCATGTTGCTTCGCTCCCCCACGATCCACAAACGACGCAGCAAACGAACCGCTCCCCAGCAGGCACGTGTAGGAAAAAATCAACGGATCCAAAACGAAATAGGAGCGCAGCCGGCTAAGCCAATGAGGTAGCCGTGCTGGCGCCGTCATGGAACTCTGCTGCTCTTCAACCTCGATCAAGCTGGAGCGATTATCCACGTAAACATTGTAAAGAAGCCGTTCGTTGAGCGTTCGGAGTATCGGGAGGCAATCTGCAACGAATCGTCTCTCCCCATTGGAGACACACAGGCACTATATGAAACTCAGAGACCATGACTCCTAAGCGACTCTTGGGGCACTTTCCAGACTAATGAGCGTGTTTGAGACGTTCCAGAGCCTCTCCCACCAGGTAAACCGAACCGGTAATCACGATAGACCGATTGCGCTGGCGCGCAACCTCAACCGCCTGTTGCAAAGACTCCGCGCTGATGATCGTAGTTCCCACGTGCGCGGTAAGCTCGCGAATCTCTTCCGCCGAAGCAGCGCGCGGACTGTTTACACGGGTAGCAATCACCTCTTCCGCTAATGGGAAAAGAATCTCACCAATTTCAGCGATAGCTTTGTCGCGCATCGCGCCAAAAATGATCGTGACTGGCTGTCCCTGATAGCGCGACGTCAGCGCGGAGCGCAGTGCCCAGGCTCCATCAGGATTGTGAGCCACATCGAGCACGACCTCAGGCGAGCCGGGAATCACCTGGAATCTTCCCGGCCAGCGCGTGCTTGCGACGCCCGCAGCGATCTGTTGAGCAGAGATTTCGTATCCAAAGCTCTGCTTCAATTCCACCGCAGCGGCGGTGGCCAAAGCAGCGTTGCGCAGTTGATGCCGACCGGCGAGCGGAGAATCGATCGTCACTTGCTCGCCCAAGACGTCCAGCGGGTAACGATTATGAGGCGCCCCGCCCGACTCTGCCTCGAACGCCTCCGACGCGGGGGTAATCGGCGGGACGTACGTGCTCGCGTTCACCACGCGCGCGCCGAGGGTGCGAACAGCGTCGCCTAGGGCGTCGTTTACCTCAGGATGCTGCGGCAGAGTCACCAGCGTCCCCTTCGGGCGAATAATCCCCGCCTTTTCGTGAGCGATCTCGGTAAGCGTGTTGCCGAGCCATTCCGTGTGATCGAGCGAGATGTCGGTGATCACGGATAGCAGCGGATCGGCTACATTGGTAGCATCCAGCCTTCCGCCGATGCCAACTTCCAGTACCGCGATGTCTACGTCTGTGCTCGCAAAATGCTCAAAGGCCATCGCGGTGAGCGTCTCAAAGAAGCTCGGATGCTGTTCCAGCTTGCCCGCCTGAACCAGAGTTTGCGAGATGTCTTCGATGCGCCCATGCATCTCCGCGAATTCCGGATCGCTGATCGCCTCGTCGTCGATCGCGATGCGCTCATTCACGCGCACAAGATGAGGCGACGTGTAGAGCCCAGTTCGATAACCTGCTTGGTGAAGGATGCTGGCAAGCATTGCCGAAGTCGATCCTTTGCCATTCGTGCCCGCAATAATGATGCTGGGAAAGCGTCGCTCGGGATGCCCAAGCGCCTCCGTGAGCACTCGCATGTGCTGGAGATCGAACTTGTGCCGAGGTGTCTGGCCCTGCTGCGTCCAGAGCTCCGGAGCAAGCGACAGCAGGCTCTCAACCGCAGATTGGTAGGAAGTGGCCAAAGTTGATTCTATTTTAGAGCCGAATTAGGATCGTCGCCCGCAGCGGGAGGTCCGACTGGCCGTTCAACGTTTTCTCAATTGCAAATCGCTGCTTTTTCCCTGAGCAGGGAAAATAGCAGGCAAAATTTTTCCGTGAGAAGAAACAAGCTGGACAAAGGTGGCGGAGAACTGATCAACGTTCTGAACTTCTAGCGGGCCGTACTCTCGGCCTTAGTCGGTACGCATTGCTTCAGCAGATCGCGCACTGCGTTTTCCTGAGGAAAATTTTGATTCGCCTTACCCAACACCTCGCAGGCCTGGTCGCGTTTCGTCAGAGATAAATACGTGCTTCCGAGGAGGCGGTAAAGTTCTACATCATAAGGAATCAGCTCAATGCCCTGCCGTAAGACTTCCACGGCCCGGGTTTCCTGCCGAGCCGCGATCAACATTTTTGCAAGTTGCTCGAAATCCGCAGGCTGCTTCGTGCCCTGAATGCGAGCTCGATCGAGGTAGGTAATCGCGGCATTCAGACCTTCCAGATTTCGCTGCTGCAAAGAAAGATCGGCTAGCGCCTGCAGAACGGTGATGTTGTCGGGATCTGTCTTCTCAAGCACTTTCGCAAGCTTCCAGTAGTGTTGTCGATACTCCGGATGGGAAAGCATCACCTGGCGGTAAGCCTGTAGCAAGGCAAGCGGAGGCACAACGCTGTTCTTCCCCGGTTCGGCGCTTAAATGAACAAGATCCGGCAGCTGCGCGGTAGTCATCTTGAATGCAGCATCAGGAAATGGTTGTTGAGGCGTGCGGATGATGCGGTGATTCGTTAGCACCGAATGCGAGATGACCTTTACATCACGCTTCGGCATATGGCAACCAATGCAATTATCCGCCGGGCTTTGCTTCTGCCGTTCGGCTAACGCAACCGTGCAACTCTGTTCCGTGTGGCAAGTCATACAGCGCACGCGGAAATAATCTGGCGCGTCAGTTTCTGTTGGCTGCGTATGGGGATCATGGCAGGTAATGCAGCTCAGCTTGCCGACACTTTCGCGATAACACTTGCTCAACCGCATCGATAGGTAGTGCTCGAGCAGGTCATCCTGCGGCGGGGTCTGCGTGTTGAAGGGGACCATGAAGATGCTGAGCGTGCTGTCCACGCTTGAGCCCGGGTGAAAGTCGTTGAATTGCTTTCCTTCCCGGAGAGCTCGCGCATCGCCAGTCTGGTGGCAGGGCAGGCACACATTGTCGGCAAGCCATCCGGAAAGCTTTGCTGGATTCACGATTGTCTCGGCACTTGCCGCCGCCATGTGCGCTTCACCGGGGCCATGGCAGTTCTCGCAGCCCACTGCGAGCTGCTGAAATGGAGGTTTCTGGAACTTGCCATTGCCGTCAGGAACGGGCTGCGCGCGCCCGCTGTGGCAGCCAATACATCCCGGCAGAATCGGACGGCTGAAGCCATAGTCGGCGTACTGATAGCCAGGCGACAACGCCCAAGTGTTGGCGTTCGAGTAGAACGAGAGCGGAGTTTCAAATAAGTAATCGCCGCGCTTAACGATTCCCCCAAAGCCATTCGCGCCGGCGCCGATGATCCATTCGACTTTGTGGGTATCGCGAAACACTTCTTTCCCGTCGGCCGCCGACTCAAACTCGCTCTGGTAAAGCGCGCCATCTTTCACGTATTGCTCAAAGTGCCGGTTTAGTCGCTGATCGAAAATGGATGCGGAAGTCGGGATGCTTTTCAATAGAGGAGTATCCACTTTCACCATCGATCGGCCCATATCGGTCCGGGAATACTTCTCATAGATATCGTTATGGCAGAGCGCACATTCCTGGGAGCCAACGTATCCAGCAGTCGAAACCAGCGCTGGAGGATGCGCTCGGCTGCTTTTCGCGCCTGGCGGCTTCTTACGGCTCGATTGTGCTGCCACTGCAACGATGAAAATTAGAACAATGAGCAAGAATTTCAAGGCTGCCGGCCGGCGATTTCGCTCACTGAAACTCGCGAAGTACATGCAAATATGATGTTGCTCGTTTATACAGCAACTAGTTCGCGAGGCAGCGTGGTTCCGGCAGCCGTCGGGCGGCTGTCAAATGGGAAAACGATTTCACGGATGTCGGTCAAGATGGATTGGGACTGTTAATCCACGGAAACCTTACGAGCATGCGCCCTCGCCTGCTCGTTCTGACCGCCGGGCGAGGGGGGCGGGACCACGGAAGTAAAGATGAAGATCGTCGAGATTCGCGTTCACTCCATCACCATAGCCGATCCACCGCTGCGGAGTTCTTACGGCCTCCATGCTCCTTACGCTCTCAGGACCATTCTGGAACTGGAGAGTGAAGACGGAATTACGGGGATTAGCGAGACTCACGGCGGCGATGCCATCGCGGAGAGTTTTCAGCAGCTAAAGCGTCAGCTGGTTGGCGCAGATGCTTACCGCGTTGCCGGCAACCTGCTGCCGATGATCGATGCCAGCGCTCCTGGCGATCGTTCGCAGACCTATTACCTTCCCGGTGAGAATCCACTCGACGCGGCGGCGCGGCTCTACTCCGCAATTGAGATCGCGTGTCTTGATCTCATTGGCAAGTCCATCGGCAAGCCTGTTTGCGATTTGCTTGGTGGACGGGCACGCAGCGAAGTTCCATTCTCCGCGTATCCGTTTTACAAGCATGCCGGTGGAGGTGGGGAAGGAGATGACCTTCGCTCCGACGAATACGGCGAAGCGCTAACGCCGAAGCAGTTGGTCGCGCAGGTTAAGCAGATGTTTACGAAGTATGGGTTTCAGGAAATCAAGTTCAAGGCCGGAGTTCTCGATCCTGCGGCAGAGATCGAAACCGTACGACAGCTTCGCGCAGAGTTTGGACCGAGAGTTCCAATCCGCCTCGATCCCAATTGCGCGTGGTCCGTGGCAACTTCAGTCGAGATCGGGAAGGCGCTGCGGGAAGAGCTGGGGAATGGTGGATATCTTGAAGATCCAACCGCGAACATCTCTGGAATGGCCGAAGTACGAAAGAAGCTACTCGCTGCGGGAGTCCAAACTCCGCTGGCCAGCAATGTTGCCGTGACTTCTTTTGCTGATCTTCCCGAATCCATCAGGACCGATGCGGTGCAAGTTGTGCTCTGCGATCCACACTACTGGGGAGGCATCCAGCAGGTGCAGCATCTTGGCAAACTTTGTCACACCTTCGGCCTGGGACTGTCGATGCATTCGAACTCCCACCTCGGCGTTTCGCTCATCGCGATGGCGCATGCTGCTGCGGCAACTCCGCAACTTACGTATGCGTGCGACACGCACTATCCGTGGCAGTCAGAGGAGGATGAAGTGGTCGCAGGCGGACGGGTCCCAATTGTGAACGGCTGTGTGCAGATTTTGGAGAAGCCAGGCCTGGGATTGGACCTCGATCACGATCAACTCGCTCGGGGGCGAGAGCGCTACGCCAAGTGCAAGTACCGCAAGCGAGACGATGAAGCCGAAATGCGCAAGCACGTGGATCCAAACTGGCGCAGAGTGCTGCCGAGATGGTGATGCGTTTAAAGAGCAAAGCAAAATCAACAACTCACGCAGATGAACGCAGATTTGCAGATTCACGCAGATCGTTTGAGAGAGTGAAGAGCATTGCAGACGCTTTGAAGCCAGTTTTCAATCTTGAAAATCCGCGCGTATCCCCGAAATCTGCGTTCATCTGCGTGAGTTGTTGATTTTGCTTTTGCGTCGAGCCTACCGGTTGTACGCAGGAATCGGCCCGCGCAGTTCATTCCATATTTCGTCGCAAGCCTTCACCACGTCGTCAGGAAGTGGTCCCTCCTCACACGCGGCAAGATTCTCCGCCAGTTGCTCCGGACGCGATGCTCCCAGAATCACGCAATCACTGACCGTGTGATGCAGAAGCCAATTGAGCGCGAGGCTTACGAGTGAACGGCCCGCTTTCTTTGCGATTGACTGCAGCTTCTCGACAGCCGCGAAATCTTCCGGATGCCAATAGCGGTCCTGATACAACTTATTGCTGTCAAAGCGCGTGCCCGGCGTGACCGACTGAATGTGGTGCTTGCCCGTGAGTAAGCCCCCGGCGAGCGGATTGTAGACAATGTTCGACAGCCTGAAATGCTTCGTCATCGGAAGCCACTCCTGCTCGATGCCGCGAGCCAGCAGGTTGTACATCGGTTGCGTGATGACCGCCGGCTTGTAGGAGTTCTTCTCCGCAATGCTCAGCATTTCGCTTTGTTGCCAGGCCGCATAGTTCGACGTGCCGGAATAACGAATCTTTCCTTGCCCGGTCAAGAGCTCCAGCGCTTCCAGCGTTTCCTCAATTGGAACTGCATAGTCGGGAAAGTGCAGATAGTAGATGTCGACGTAGTCGGTTTGGAGTCGTTTCAAGCTTTCGTCAATCGCTCGATAAATGGCTCGCTTGGAGAGTCCGCTTTCGTCTGCGCCTTCTCCCATTTTGAAGCGAACCTTTGTAGCAAGGATCTGCTTGGCGCGCCTGCCTTTCAGCGCCTCTCCCAACATCGTTTCGGCCACGCCTAGCTGATACATGTTGGCGGTATCGAAAAAGTTGATTCCCGCTTCGATGCATTGGTCGACCATGCGAGTGCAGGTCTGCTGATCGGCGGGTTTGCCGAAGGTCATAGTGCCAAAGCACAGACCTGAAACCGCTAGATCAGTCTGCTTGAGCTGTTTGAACTTCATCGTGCGGTAGTGCTCACTTTCCGGTTTTGAAGTGCGGCGCTCGCCTGCTTGACGATGGATTGGGCTCCGATCCTTAGACAGGCCACATCGTTGCCGCAGAAAAGGATGTCAACGCCCTGATCGGCCCAAAACTGAACATCGGGCAATGGACTGCCCACAGCAATCAGCTTTCCGTGCTTTCTCGCACTGCGAATGCACGCCTGTGCCGCTTCAACTACCTTGGCGTGTGTCGTCTCGCCTGGTACTCCGAGACTCGAAGACAGGTCAGCAGGGCCGAGGAAAATGTCGACTCCCGGAATGGCACACAGTTCCTCGGCGCGCTGTACAGCCTCCGCAGTTTCAATCTGGATCATCAGACTGAGCTCTGTGTTCAGCTTCTGCTGCGCCTGTGGCAGGCTATCTACCATGCCGTAATCAAGAGCCCGTGGAACGCTGAAGTAGCCACGCGCGCCGTCCGGACGAAAGCGCGCATGCTGAATGAACTCACGAACAATCTGCAGTGAATCGGCCATGGGTAGATCGATGATGTCGGGTCCGCACTCTGCAGCCTTCAACACATTCTCGCGGCGGCTGTCAGGAATGCGGATCATCGTGAGCATGCCTGCTCCCGAAGCGATTCGGCAAAGGTCGGCGGCCTGCGCGAAGGTGATGAAGGCATGCTCCATCTCGATCCAGAGCACGCGAAAACCCAGCTTGGCGGCGATCTCTACAAATATCGGGTCGTAGAAGTAGGCGGCGATCCCCAACAGCGGACCGCCGTGCTCTTCAACTACTCGCGCGATTCGCGACATCACTCAGCTCCGGAGATCGTAATCAGCAGCGGATGACAAGCAGCGGATGAATTGATAATGTTCGAGGCGCGTCTCATTTCCCGTTTCATTCAGCACAACTCGATGACTCAGAATGAGCAATGCAGAGAATACAAGATAAACCCACGTCTCTCTCCTAAATGACCGAACAACGGTGGTTGCGGATTCTCTCTGTCTCATTCGTGATGTACACAATCGCCTACATAGATCGCACCAACGTTTCCATGGCGCTGCCTGCAATGAGCGCCGAACTTCACATGGATCCTCGGCAGGCTGGAGACGCCGTGGGATTGTTCTTCTGGGGATATTTGCTCCTGCAGATGCCGGCAGCGTACCTGGCACAACACTGGAGCGCTAAGCGAACGGTTGCGATTCTACTGGTGGCGTGGGGCCTCTGCTCGGTCGCGACGGGCTTTGTACACACTCTTACGCAGTTTAGGCTTATGAGACTGGTTCTAGGGCTCGCCGAAGGCGGAGTCTGGCCGGCAGTTCTTGTCCTGGTCGCACACTGGTTCCCTCGCGCCGAACGCGCGCGCGCAAACGCCTATTGGATGCTGTGCCTTCCACTGTCCGTAGTGATCTCGTCTCCGCTCTCCGGATGGCTGCTCACGCACTGGAACTGGCGTGTGCTCCTGATTGTCGAAGGTGCCTTCCCGTTTCTCTGGCTGCTCGTCTGGCTGCTGAGCATCGATGACTTTCCGAAACAAGCGAAATGGATCTCTGCGGAAGAGCGCCAATATCTCGAAAAAACGCTTGCAGCCGAGACTGCTGACGCCAAACCTCAGGAGCGAGTCAGTTACCTGGCAGCACTGCTGTCACCCCAGGTCTTGATCCTCACTACGATCTACTTCCTCCGAAACTTTGGCAGCTATGGTTCGCTGTTCTGGCTTCCAACCGCTCTTGGTAAGGCGAAGAAGCTGAGCGATCTGACGTTGGGAAACGTAATCACGATCCCTTATCTGCTGGCAGCCATTCTGATGGTAGCCGCGGCCAAGAGCTCCGACAGAACCGGGGAGCGGCGCGCGCACATGAGCCTCACGCTGATCGTGTCTGGAGCATCGTTTTTGGGAGCATTGGTTACTCAGCGCTTTCCATTCCTATCGTTTTCGCTGATTAGTTTGGCGGTTGCTGCTGTGTATGCATCCCTGGGCCCATTTTGGGCATTGCCAACTGAGACGCTGCCGCGCAAAGTTGTGGCGACTGCGATGGGACTTATTAATGCGATCGGGAATCTGGGCGGCTACTTCGGTCCGGTCGTAATTGGACACTTCCTGAAGCAGTCGGGCGGCTTTGTTTACGGATTTGGAATTGTCGGCATTGCGCTCATCATCGCGGCAGGAATGTCATTCATGTTACGTCCTGCGAAGCCGGCTGCAGTAGCGACCGTGAGTTCCTGAGGGGAGTGGCGAACACGAAGGGCACGAAGGAAAAAGCCAAGGTCACGGGGCAACAACAATCCCTTGTGACCTCCTCCTTTGCCTTCGCGACCGGAGCCGGCCCTGAGCGCAGTCGAAAGGGTGTTCACCTCTAAAGGTTTGCATGTCTAAACCAAAGGGCCTCGATAATGGCCTGACAAACTATGGTGATCGCGACTTCTCTCGCTATCTGCGGCGATCGTTTGCCCGCTCCATGGGTATCTCGCAGGAACTGTTAGGCAGGCCTGTCGTCGGCATCGCGGTTTCCGGCAGCGGGTTCAACAATTGCCACCGCACGATGGACGAGCTCACGGCGGCGGTTTCACGCGGAGTGCTCGCCGCAGGAGGTCTACCCGCAACGTTTCCAACCATCTCTCTAGGCGAAGTCTTCCTCAATCCCACGAGCATGATGTTTCGCAACCTGATGTCGATGGATGTGGAGGAAATGATTCGCGCGCAGCCGATGGACGCTGTTGTGCTCATCGGTGGATGCGACAAAACTGTTCCTGCGCAATTGATGGGTGCGGCATCTGCCGGCAAGCCGGCGATTCAGCTCGTGACCGGCCCGATGATGACGGGGCGATATCGCGGCGAGCGTTTGGGTGCCTGCACCGACTGCAGGCGTTTCTGGGCCAAGTATCGCGCTGGAGAAGTTACTGAAAAAGAAGTTTCGGAAGTGGAAGGCAATCTGGCAGTCACAGCCGGAACGTGTGCCGTAATGGGAACCGCGAGCTCGATGGCATGCCTGACGGAGGCTCTCGGAATGTCGCTACCGGGAATGGCAGCGATTCCGGCCGTGCACTCCGCGCGCATGGTGGCTGCGGAGCAAACAGGCAAAGCTGCAGTGCGACTGACACAACAGTCGATTACACCTGAACAAGTGATCACCGAGCGCTCTGTAGAAAACGCGTTGCGAGTCTTACTCGCTCTCGGTGGATCGACGAACGCCGTCATTCATCTCACCGCCATTGCCGGACGTTTGGGCATTCCTCTTTCGCTCGCGCGACTTAACGAGATCTCCGATGAGACTCCCGTGCTCGTTGACCTAAAACCCGTGGGTGAAGGTTACATGGAGGATTTTTATGCAGCAGGAGGAGTAGGCGCAGTATTACGGGAGCTGCGACCGCTGCTGCATCTCGATTGCATCGGAGTGGATGGTCGCCTGCTACGCGAACGTCTGGAGGATCCCGAGCCATGGATCGACAGAAAAGTCATTCACCGTTTTGCCGAGCCGATAGCTTCGACGGGAGGAATCGTAGCGCTCCAGGGAAGTCTTGCGCCCCAAGGCGCGATTCTAAAGCGCGCGGCTGCGACTCCAGCTCTGTTCGAAAGCGAAGGCCGTGCGGTGGTTTTTGAAAATCTCGACGACATGGCTCAGAGGATTGACGATCCGAATCTCGACGTCTTGCCCAATGACATTCTCGTGTTGAAGAATGCGGGCCCTATTGCGGCAGGCATGCCGGAAGCCGGCTACCTTCCCATTCCCGGAAAGCTCGCACGTGCTGGAGTCCAGGACATGATTCGCATCTCCGATGCGCGCATGAGCGGAACGGCCTACGGCACCATCGTTCTTCATATCGCTCCGGAAGCGGCAGCCGGCGGGCCGCTCGCGATTGTGCGCAACGGAGACCGAATCGCGTTGTCGGTGGCCAAGAAGAAGATCGATTTGCTCGTGCCCGAAGAGGAACAAAAGCGCAGGTTTGCATCGTGGGCGCCTCCGGCTCAGCCTGAGCGGGGGTATGCGGCTCTCTATTGGCGGAGTGTGTTGCAGGCTCCTGAAGGATGCGATTTCGATTTCTTGGTGAAGGGAAAAACGGCCCGGTAGATCCTAGAGTGACCAGGTGTTGCAAGCCGCATGGTAGAGACGCAGCATGCTGCGTCTCTACGAGGACGATGGCGTCTAGTGACTGTCTCGTGGCACACCAGCACCGCTTCCGCCGGGAAGAAAATCGAGATCGGCGCCACGATCGGCCTGCATCACGTGATCCAGGTAGAGCTTGTAGTACCCGCGTTCGAAAATCGGTTGCGGCGGCTTCCATGCGGCGCGGCGCCTTGAAAGTTCGGCTTCCGGAACATTTAACACTAGTTTTCGGGCATCGACGTCTAGTTCAATGACGTCACCGTTCTGCACCAGGGCCAGCGTTCCACCCGCGGCAGCCTCTGGTGAGACATGCAGCACGACGGTCCCAAAGGCGGTGCCGCTCATCCGTGCGTCGGAGATGCGGACCATGTCTGTGATTCCCTTCTTCAAGATCTTTGGCGGGAGTGGCATATTCCCAACCTCGGGCATTCCTGGATATCCACGCGGCCCACAATTCTTAAGCACGAGAACTGAGCGCTCGTCGACATCCAGTTCGGGAGTATCGATTCGAGCGTAGAAATCCTCGATGTTCTCGAAAACAATCGCGCGTCCAGTGTGCTTCATCAGTTCCGGAGTAGCTGCGGATGGTTTAAGAACAGCGCCGTTTGGACAAAGATTCCCATGCAGCACTGCGATACCGCTGTTGTCCCGAAATGGGCTTTGCGCGGAATGGATCACGTCCCGATCGAAGCACTCGGCGTCCGCCACGTTTTGTCCGATCGTCTTTCCGTTGACCGTAAGTGCGTCGTGATGGATCAGATCCCCAAGCTCGCGGATCAACGCTGGCAATCCGCCTGCGTAGTAGAAGTCCTCCATCAGGTACTTGCCCGCAGGCATCAGGTTCAAGAGACAAGGCACATTACGACCAAGCACATCCCAATCGTGCAGTGTAAGTGGAACGCCGATGCGGCCTGCGATGGCAAGCAAGTGAATGACTGAATTGGTCGAGCCGCCGATAGCGCCAACAACGCGAATCGCATTTTCGAATGCTTTGCGCGTGAGGATCTTTGACATGCGCAGATCCTCCTTCACCATCTCGACGATCCGGCGGCCGGCCGTATGAGCGAGCGTGTAGCGGCGCGAGTCCACCGCCGGAATGGCTGCGTTCGTGGGCAATCCCATGCCGAGCGCCTCCACAACGCAAGCCATCGTGGATGCGGTTCCCATCGTCATGCAGTGGCCGGCAGAGCGGCTCATGCAAGCCTCAGCAGCCATGAAGTCGCACATACTCATGGCGCCGCAGCGCACGTCCTCGCTGAATTTCCACACATCGGTGCCCGAGCCGATATCCCGACCGCGGAACTTCCCATTCAACATGGGGCCGCCCGAAAGCATGAGCGCCGGCAGATCGCAACTAGCGGCGCCCATCAGAAGTGCAGGCGTGGTCTTATCGCAGCCCGCGAGCAGGATGACTCCATCAATCGGATTCGCGCGAATCGACTCTTCTACGTCCATGCTCACGAGGTTGCGGAACAGCATGGTCGTGGGCCGCATGAGCGTCTCGCCCAGCGACATCACTGGAAACTCGAGTGGGAAGCCTCCGGCCTCGTAGACTCCACGCTTCACGTGGTCCGCGATCGTGCGGAAGTGTGCATTGCATGGCGTGAGCTCCGACCATGTGTTACAGATCCCAATCACCGGGCGTCCGTCGAACAGGTGATCGGGCAATCCCTGATTCTTCATCCAGCTTCGGTGGATAAAGCCATCGCGGTTACGCAAACCAAACCATGCCGCACTACGTAGCTTCATGATTGCAGGTCCTCCACAGAGACTTTTAAATCAAATGTTCGCGTGTACCAGCAGCAGCGGACGATCTGCTGAGCTGGTCATTCGCGTGTGCTCTTTTGCGAAGCGGATTCGAGCGAAGGCAAGGCTCCAACCAGGATTCGTCGAAGAGCCTCGAGCAGCGCCGTCTCAGCCTGCTTTTGGGTGATGATCGTTGCTGAAATCTGCTTTTCCGATAGCGCTGTCTGCCAAGCTTCTGAGATCGCCGAGTGTCCCACCAGAGCAACGCTGGTGTGGGGTCCAAGGGTACTGCGAGCTAGCAAAGCATCGAGGTCCGAGGCGATGAATGCGCCAACAACGAACGCGAGACGATCTTCCCGACTGCCCTGATTTGCCAGATCGAGCAGGCGGGCACAGAACAAAGAGCGCGCCAGACCTGACCCGCGCTGTTCCTTCATACCGGCTTCAACCCATTTCGATGACAATCTTTCAGGTTTCTCTCTTGAAAGAGAACCGGCGAGAACGGTGTGCAATTGCACCGCGTGAAGTAGTTCTCCAGAAAGCGACGTGACGCTCGACTGGATTCTTCCATCAGGGTCCAGTTGAATCGCTTTCCAGTGCGATCCTAGATTCAGCACGATCGCTGGTGGTTGAATCATTCCGAGCGCTGCCAAGCCCGCACACAGCGTCTCCTCGCCGCGCATCACATCGACGTCGTTGATCGAGTCGGTGGTCGCATTGGCAGGACCAGAGCGAACTCCAGGAACCAGAAGGAAGGGAAGGTCGGAGACGTCCGGGAAGTGATGCCACCGCGCGGCGGCCGTTAGTTCGTCGATTCCCCCAGAAGGCCGTATGTGTGGCACTTCTGTGAGGCCCAAATTGGAACCAATCATCCCGGCTGCCACAATGTATTGAGGACTAGAACATTCGCCGCTGCGCTGAGTTTCGTGACAAGCTTTTGTGATTAGCTCCCGTAATCCTTTGCGAATTGCCCCGCTGCCGTCGCGTGCAGAGTCGCGAATTCCAATCAACTCGTTTGCGCTTGCCACGATCCGGTCACCGCACATGAGCCACACGCGAGTGTTGGTTGTGCCCATGTCGACGTAGACGGCTCGAACGTTCTCCCGACCTCTCGCGACGCTCGTCACTCTTCCGATGCCTTTTATTGCAGGGACCCAGGGTCACTGCAATATACGTTAGTTTGAGCACTTGGGTGTTGATAGACGAAACGACGGCTTCCGCGACATGGTAAAGACGCAACATGCTGCGTCTCTACCATTCATGCTTGCGTTGTAACATGAGGCTCGCAATGAAGACCGAGAGGGCGGCGCCACCATACGTTCGTGTGCACAAGCGCGACAACGTTGCGATCGTTGTCGATCCTGACGGATTGCGCGCCGGAACGACGCCTCCCAACGGGCCGACACTGCAAGACTCCGTTCCTCAGGCACACAAGATAGCGCTCAGCGAAATAGCAAATGGCACACCGGTGATTCGGTACGGTCATACTATCGCCTTCGCGAAGCGCGCAATCGCGGCGGGATCATGGGTTCGGGAGGAGCTTCTTGAGGTTCCACCGCCTCCTGCGCTCGACCAATTGCCGCTCGCGACAGCAACTCCCGCTGCCCTACCGGCCCTGGCTGGCTACACCTTCGAAGGCTTTCGCAATGCCGATGGCAGCGTTGGAACGAAGAACATTCTCGGCATCACCACAACTGTGCAGTGTGTCGCGCCCACGGTAGACTATGCCGTTCGGCGGATCAAAAACGAGCTTCTTCCGCGATTCCCAAATGTGGACGATGCCGTCGCGATAACCCACACCTACGGTTGCGGAGTTGCTCTCGAAGCTCCGGGAGCGGAGATCCCGATTCGCACGCTGCGGCACATCGGTTCTCATTCCAATCTGGGCGCGGCTCCGCTGGTCGTGAGCCTGGGGTGCGAGAAGCTCCAGCCTGATCGCCTGTTTCCGAGTCACAATCCAACACGCCTTCCCGTTCTCGAAAGCGATCCCCTCGTAATCCGCATGCAGGACGAGCGCGGGTTTGCGGAAGTGGTAGCTGCGATTCTGCGCGCCGCGGAAAAGCGGCTGGACCAACTAAACCGCCGTCGGCGCGAGACTGTACCGGCATCGGAGCTGGTTGTAGGACTGCAATGCGGAGGTAGCGACGCATTCTCAGGAGTAACCTGCAATCCGGCAGTCGGATTTGCGGCCGATCTACTTGTGCGCGCGGGAGCCACGGTTATGTTTTCTGAGGTCACTGAGGTGCGCGACGCTGTGCATCTGCTCACTCCGCGTGCCGCCAACGAGGAGGTGGCGCTCGATCTAATCCGCGAAATGCGCTGGTACGACGAGTATCTAGCTAGAGGCGCAACCGACCGCACTGCCAATCCCACTCCGGGAAACAAGCGCGGAGGCCTCGCCAACGTAGTTGAGAAAGCGCTAGGTTCCATTGCCAAAGCTGGGACGTCGGCTCTTGCAGCCGTTGCTACCCACGGAGAACGCGTTACTGGCAAAGGATTGGTCTTCGCCGCCACGCCTGCCAGCGACTTCATCTGTGGCACGCAGCAGCTGGCGTCGATGAACTTACACATATTCACCACCGGCGAGGGGAGCCCCTACGGCCTCGCCATGGTTCCGGTGATCAAAGTATCGTCTCGTACTGCACTGGCCGAACGGTGGCCCGACCTAATCGATATAGACGCTGGACGCATCGCTACCGGGACTGCAACCGTCGAGGATGTGGGATGGGAGATTTTCAGATTCATTCTGGACGTAGCAAGTGGCCGCAAACGCACCTGGGCTGACCACTGGGGACTCCACAACAGTTTGGCTCCGTTTAACCCCGGTCCAGTTACGTAACCCGCCGTAGAGATGCGGCGCGCTGCGTTATCGAACAGCTGAATACTTGCGAATGCTGAGAGCGATCGGCAATCCAACGCAGAACATGTGGATCACGATTCCAACGATCATCATCTTCAGGGAGAACGGAGATCTTCTGGCGGCCGAAAGCGGGATGACGACCCGCTGCATGAAAAAGTACACGGCAATCCCGTAGAGAAAGCCCGCTGTAACCGCTTGTTTCGTAAGAAATGACATGAAGCGGCTGGCCACGAAATATGTGGTGGCTGCCCCAAAGGCGATCACAAAGTGCAGGAATAACCCAAGCGCCGCCGTTGGCAGTCCGCCCTGCCGGGCACTCGGGCCCATCACTCCAGTAGCGATGCCCTGCAAAAGTGGAATCGGTTTTGCGCCGAAGTAGCCATAGACGACGGTGGCGGCGGTGATGTCGCACACTCCGCAGGCGAACCCTGCCCACAAGATGGCGCGAAGGGCGCTCGGTTTCCGTATTGCGATGGCGGTGCCAGATGCACTCATTGGTCCCTCTCACTTGAATCGCAATACTCTGAACGAGTCGAATGAGGAACATCAACAGCAAATTGCGTTAACGGAAATTCTGTGGGGACTAGTCGTTGTGATCGGAAAATCTGGTGGGCCCGGAGGGATTCGAACCCCCAACCAAGAGATTATGAGTCTCCTGCTCTAACCGTTGAGCTACAGGCCCGTGACTGGCAATATCAGTCTCGCATAAGCCAGATAACCAGACCATCCGCAAGTTACCAGGCCCGAGGGGAAGTTTTCACCACGGAGACACGGAGGCACGGAGAGACACAAGAATCAACCACAAAGGACTCGAAGGATCACGAAGGAAAAAAGGGTAGGTTTCTTCCTTCGTGTTCCTTCGTGTCCTTTGTGGTTTCACTCCGGTTGCAAGCCGAGGGCGGCCGCCCACAAAGCCAAGGGCGTCACAATCCGTGGCCATTTGGGTGTATGCTTGGGCCGCAAAAAACTGGGGAACCCCCACAATGACCCAAACCTTCGCCATCGGTATCGGAGGCGCTGCCGGTCAGGGTGTGGCTACGCCGGGCGACATCTTCGCGAAAATCTTCAGTCGTCGCGGTCTGCACCTGAACGCCTACAACGCCTATCAGTCCATTATTCGCGGCGGTCACACGTTTCTGACTATTCGCACAGGGCCCGACAAAGTCACCAACATTGGCGATCGGATTGACCTCCTGATTCCATTGAATCAGGACACCATGGATCGCCACCTGCGCCTGTTGAATGCGGGAGCCGCATGTATCTACAACAGTGACGCGATCAACCCAGGTCCAACGGCGGATGGTGTACAGCTCTGCCCGCTTCCCGTTTCGAAACTGGCGGATATCAGCCGCAACAAGGTTGCTCAGAACACGCTGGCCGTCGGCGCGGGACTGAGCATGATGGGCATCGGCTTCCAGGCGCTGGAGACGATGCTTATCGAGCAGTTCAAGAAAAAAGGCGATGCCGTGGTGGCGGAGAACGTCGCCCTCGCTCGCACCGGCTACGACTATGCCTCGCAGAACTTCAAACCGTTCGATCCGCCGCTGCCGATGACCGACCACCGCTATGCTGTGCCCAGCGGAAACATGGCGCTGGCGATGGGCGGCGTGGCGGCTGGAGTGAAGTTCTACTGCGCCTATCCGATGAGTCCATCCACTGGAGTTCTGCACTGGATGGCTTCGCATGCGCGCAAGGCGGGCGTCATGGTTCGTCAAGTCGAAGACGAGATTGGCGTCGTCAACATGGCCATCGGGGCTGCCCATGCAGGCGTTCGCGCCATGTGCGCAACCTCTGGCGGTGGATTTGCGCTGATGAGCGAGGGCCTCGGCATGTCGGCGATGATGGAGACTCCAGTCGTTGTGATCGACTGCCAACGCGCTGGACCATCGACGGGTGTACCAACAAAGACCGAACAAGGCGATCTCTGGCAAATGCTGGGCGCAGCCTTCGGCGACTATCCGCGGGTCATCGGCGGTCCGCTGGACATTGGAGACTGCTTCAAAATCATTCCTGAAATCTTCAACGTCGCCGACCGCTTCCAGTGTCCGGGGATCGTGCTCTGCGATCTCCTCCTCTCGGAGGGCAGGCTCAGCGTCGATCCGAAGGAACTGGACTTTAATCCGCCCATCGATCGCGGCGAGTTGATTACCAATGGCAACGGAGCCAATGGTTCGAATGGAACCAATGGGAACTACAAGCGTTACCAGATTACCGAGAGCGGGATTTCACCGCGTGCCATTCCGGGAGTGCCCGGTCACATCCACACGGCCGCAACTGACGAGCACGATGAAGACGGCGTGCTTATCAGCGACGAATTCACGAATCCCACCAAGCGCCGCGCCATGATGGAAAAGCGCATGCGGAAGCAGACCGGGATTGATGCTGCAGTTCCACCGCCACATCTGTTGGGTCCTCGCGAGGCCGAAGTCACCCTGATCGGATGGGGATCAACTTATGGCGTGATCGGAGAAGCCTGCGCAATGCTGAACGAGCAGGGGATCTCTGCCAATCAACTCCAGATTCGCTGGCTGGTGCCACTCCATGGCGATGCGATCGTTGACATCCTCAAAGATGCGCGTCGCACGATCATCGTGGAAAACAATTACAGCGGCCAATTCGCTCGCTATCTGCGCAGCGAGACCAGCTTTGTGCCCGATGGACATATCCGCAAGTACGATGGCGAACCATTCATGCCGCACCACATCGTAGAAGCGGTAAAAGAACAGCTTGCGGGCAAGAGCACACTTTCGGTGCCCGCGCACGAAATCATGGTTTAGAGGAGAAGAAACGATGGCGACCGCTACGCTAACGACCAAACCGCTAACGATGGCCGACATGAAAGGGAAGGTCGACCCGGATTGGTGTCCGGGATGCGGTGATTTTGGTGTGCTCGCCGCGCTGCAGAAAGCGCTGGTGGAGCTGCAGATCCCAACTCACAACATCGTGGCCATCAGCGGCATTGGCTGCTCTTCAAACCTGCCCGGCTACATCAACACTTACGGCATGCATACGCTGCATGGACGCTCACTGGCGGTGGCGACAGGCGTGAAGCAGGCGAACCATGAGCTCACCGTGATCGTGACCGGAGGCGATGGCGACGGCTTCGGCATCGGCGGCAATCACTTCGTCCACACGATGCGGCGCAACGTGGACTTGCTCTACATCGTGATGGACAACCAGATTTACGGTTTGACTACCGGCCAGACTTCTCCGACCAGCCGCCTGGGCATGAAAACCAAGAGCATGCCCTTCGGCAATATCGAGGCTCCCGTCAACCCGATCACGATGGCCCTCGCCGCCGGCGCGACGTTCATCGCCCGTGGCTTCAGCGGCGAACAAAAGCACCTCACCGAGTTGATCAAGCACGGCATCGAACACAAGGGCTTCTCGTTTATCGATGTCTTTAGCCCGTGCGTTACCTACAACCTCGACAATACTTATCAGTGGTTCCGTCCGCGGGTAAAGAAGCTCGAAGATGACGCAACCTACGACTCGACTGACTGGACAGCAGCGATGGAACGATCAACCTTGTGGGGAGAAGAAATCCCAATCGGGAAATTCTTCGAACGCACCGATCTTCCGGCGTTGCATGCAGCTGAGCCGGTTCTGAACGACGGTCCGCTGGTTCACCGCGATCTGCGATTGCCTGCTGAGGTGACGCGCGGGTTCATCGAGGAATTGATGTAGCGGCGTAGTCGGACTGAACCGGGGAAGAGCGAACACGAAGGTCACGAAGGCTAAACCCTGGAGGTCACGAAGCCGTTTTTGCTTATTGCCTATCGCTTATTGCTTATCGCTGCTTTTTCAACGCTCTCTTCTGCAAGTGTGCGCGCATCTCTTGCCCAAACTTTGTCTTGTTGAAAGCAAGTTGTTGCACGATGCCGATGATGTTGCCGGCTGCCCAGTACAGACTCAATCCTGCCGACAAGTTCCACGTGAAAACGCCCAGCAGCAGAGGCATGGTGAACTGCATCATCTTTTGCTGTGCAGGATCCATGCCGGCCTGTGGAGTGATTTGCTGCATGAGGAACATCGACACGATGAAGAAGATCGTGAGCACATGCGAGGGGCTGGAGAGATCGTGCAACCACAGCCACCCCGCCTGACGCAGTTCGATGGCACTGCTCAGCATGGTGTAGAAGGCCCACAGAAAGGGCAATTGCAGGAGATTGGGTAAGCACCCGCCAAGCGGGTTCACACCTTCGCGCTTGTAGAGTGCCTGCAACTCGCGGTTCTTCTCGGCCTGGCGTGGATCCGTGAGTTTGTAGCGCTTGTACTTGTCATTGATCGCAGTCACTTGAGGTTGCAGCTTCTGCATCCGCATTGCTGACTTGATGGTCGAGATGCGCAGCGGCAGCAAGGCAACGTTAATGACCAGGGTCAAAATCAGGATCGCCCAGCCATAATTTCCGGTCCAATGTTCGTAAGTCCATCGCAGCCAGAGGAACAGTGGCTTAGCGAAGAATGAGAAATAGCCAAAGTCCAGCAGCTTTTCCAAGGAAGGACCATTGGGCTGCGGCGAGATGCTGGCTGGAGTCGAATAAGCACGGATGTTGGAGATCACATCCAACGCTTTCGGTCCAACGAATATCCGTTCGCTCGTCGGTCCCCCGGGCGTCCCTACTGCAATGCCCAAAACAGGAACACGCTCCTGGTCGTTAGGATCGGGCTTATCGGGATTTTTAGGGATGCGAATCTCGTTATGGAGTGTTACCGCGGCCACGTGATCCGGATCGTCAGGAAGAAAGGTTGCAGCGAAGTACTGATCCACGCCGGCGGCCCAATTGAAGGGGCCGTTGATGGTGGCGCCGCCGCTTACTTTCTTCAGCGCCATGCGTTCGACCTTGTCCTCGCGATCGATATCGATGCGCGCAGCGGCGTATGAAGCTGGATTCGTAGCGTCGCCGAATCCCGATGGCCATGCCGGGTAAGCAGTGACATACGAACCCTTCTGGGCGACCGAGGTCTCGACCCGAACTTCGTAGCTGTGGCTGAACGTGAGTTTCTTTTTGACGGAGATGTCACCGTCGGAGTACTCGAAGGTAAGGGTCTTGCTGTCACCTGAATTGTCTTCGGTCGCTACGTACAGGACTTCATTCAACTTTTTGCGCAGCGACTCGTCATAGGCAAACAGCGAGAGCGGATATCCATACTGTGGAGGGGCGACCGGATTCACCAGTTCCTGCGGCTGTCCCTGATCGTTCTTGTATTTCTTCAGAACCCAGGACTTCGCGAGTCCACCGCGATTGCTGAAGGTGATGCGATAAAGATCGTTCTCGACAACTGTCGGAGTCTCGGCGGCAGCTTGTTTTGTTGTAGCTGCACTTGCCGGTGGTCTGACCGATGCGATTGAGGTCGGCTCCGGCCCTGCAGGCGCGGCATTCTGCTGCGCAGATCTTTGGATTTCTTCCTGGCGTTGCGGGGGAGCCGGTGGCTTGTAGTACTTCGAAATGACCTGTTGAGTAATAAAGATAACGACGAAGGTGAGAGCAAAAGTGAGTAGCAGCCGTCGCTCTGAGCCTGGCTCTTGATTGGGTGTTTGGAAATCGTTCAACGTAACCTGCCAAAATTTTGCATAGTTCTAAGGTCGAAGCTGCTCGTGATGTGAAACGTGTGGCACCGGATCGTATCCGCTGGCTCCGAAGGGATGACAGCGCAGAACTCTGCGAATCGCAAGCATTCCCCCGCGCCACCAGCCATGTTCAGCCACAGCCTGGGCCCCATACTCTGAGCAGCTCGGACTGAAGCGACACGAATTGCCAAACAGAGGCGAGATCCAAAGCTTGTACCAGCGAAGCAGAGCTTCCACTGAGCTTTGACGATTCGCAATCTCCGTGAAGGCGGTTATCACTTGTTAATGCTTTCTCGCGGCCAGACGCCCGGGATTGGCCGACCGCTGCTGTTGAGAAGGCCGACTGTTCTTATCCGTGCCTGATGCTGCCTTTTGTTCAATCACGTCAAAAGCGCGAGCGACCTCGGCACAGAGCTGTTGAAAATCGATCTCCAACACAACCTTCTTTGGATTAATCACAATATCCAGAGGACGCGTGAGTCGTCCAAGATTCTGAGTGATCGCAGCTCGCACTCTACGCTTAATACGATTGCGGATGACAGATTTTCCCATCGCGCGACCCACCGTAATTCCGATCCTCGGCTCCCGGGTACTCCCTGAATTCGTTCCAGCATCTTCTAGCGCCTCAGAACCTACAGACTCTCCGGGACGTAACAGATAAAAAGCGGTCAGGGCCTGCGAAAAATGACGTTGCCCGCACCGGTACACCACTTCAAACTCGGCGTGTTTTCTTAATCGATGCTCACGGGGAATCGACATCGGGCTTACATCCTCCGTAGAGCCTCGCCCAGTTCGCCTTCATAATCGTTTTTGGAGGATGTTGAGAGGGGAGGCGCGGTCAGAACGCGCCGCTTACTCGCGGAACCCGGGCTTCACGGAAACCCGCTTACGCCCTTTCGCACGGCGTCGGGACAACACCGCCTGGCCGGACTTGGTCTTCATACGGGTCCGGAACCCGTGCGTCTTACTCCGCCTCCGGCGGTTGGGCTGAAATGTGCGCTTCGGCATCGAGCAATGCACTCCTAGCTAAAAATATTTGCAGTGAGCAAACCTTAAGTATATCGGAGCAGTGCGGTTGCGGCAATTTTGCGGGCGGACTCGACAACGGGTCAGTTTGGCGATTACCTACTACGCGAAATGCAAGCAACTTCTTAAAACTGTCATCCCTTCTATAACCACGACGGCTCTGTCAAGGACGAAATAGGCAACACGAGTCCGCTGGCGTGGGCGATGAACGTTGTTTGCCCCGGCCTTTCCCTTATTAGGAGGGGGTTGGTTTTGGTGTTGCCTTTGCCGCATGACCAAGTAGCTCGCTTTGCTTTGAATCAGAAGGGTGGAACACTTGCGGGCTGT